>Ga0214919_10001699_pt1 | contig 35596 bp, 31 predicted proteins | sample LL1503_MetaG_FD_177994 | JGI IMG/M metagenome (GOLD analysis project Ga0214919, IMG submission 177994) | Freshwater microbial communities from Lake Lanier, Atlanta, Georgia, United States - LL-1503 | ecosystem: Environmental > Aquatic > Freshwater > Lake | place: USA: Georgia | collected...
CGTCGGACAATAATTACCTGAGCCCCTCAAGCTGTAAAAATTTGCAGACTAAATTGGTTGGCAAATACCCCCTACCGCCTTAAATTAACCGAATACAAAACCTCCAACGGAGAAATATGATTTTGCTCACAGCGATTATTAAAGAGGCTGAAGCAAGTAGATTCATTAACCTCAACCCAGAAACAGGCACTACAACAGCAGCAATGCTTGGCGGATTTTCTTGCGATACGATTAATTCAATCTGCCTCAATATTGAGTTCCTTGCAAAGTGCTCCCCAACGCACAGACTCTGCTTTCATAAAAACACCGAACTCCTGAGATGTGGTGGGCGTTGGGTAGTAACCCAAACCAATCATCTTTTCGCGAATTTCTTTTTTGTTCAAAGTTTCATTTAAGGCGCGATTCAGTTTTTGCAAAACTGGGGTAGGTATATTCAACGGCGCAACCATACCCTGCCAACCCGTCACAACATAGTTTTTTAAACCAGCTTCTTTAAAGGTTGGAATTGTTTGAAACTCTGGCGCACGCTCGGCAGCAGTTAACGCCAATACTTTCAGCTTGCCACTTTTTACATGGGGCATTCCAGCGCCCAAAGCATCAATCATTCCAACAACTCTACCTGCCATTAAATCGATTAAAGCGGGTCCACTACCCTTGTATGGAATATGCTGGATTTTAACTTGAGCTTCGGACTTCAGCATTTCAAATGCAAGGTGAGTAATTTGACCGTTGCCACCGGATCCGTAGCTGAAAGCGTTCGGTTGAGACTTTAATAGATTCAAGTATTCGGCAGTTGAATTGACGCTCAAACTAGCAGGCACAAACAGCGCCAAGGGCGCATAACCAACCTGACCAATCGGTGTCAACTTATTTGGCAAGTCAACAATTGGTTGTTTGGAAATATGTTCCAAAACAGAAAATTGACCCACATTTCCCAGTCCAATTGTGTATCCGTCATTGGGCGCACGCATAATTTCTGCTGATGCAATTGCAGTACCAGCACCCGGTTTGTTGTCCACAATGATGTTTTGCCCCAACTGACTTGACATCCCTTCCGCCAGCACTCTGGCAAGTTGATCGATCCCTCCACCTGGCGGAAATCCCACCACCATTCGGATGGGTTTATTTGGAAAATCTTGTGCCAAAACGGGATTGCCAAAAATTGCGCTGCCCAAAAGTGCCAAATAAAATGCAAGTTGTTTAATGTGCATGTTTTTTCTCCTCAATTAATCATCGATGCTCGCGAAAAACGTTCTGCGTTTTAATTTGACTTTGCATGCGCCAGTGCAATAGTTTGTCCATCATCTCTTGGCGAACGGTGCCATGGGTTTTAGATGACCAGAGATTGTTAGTTTCCGCTGGATCGGCCTCTAGATCAAAAAGTTGTCCAAAATCTTCATTTAAAAAATGGACCAACTTCCATCGTTTGGTCCTGACCATCGTCATGAACTCAACATCAGTCAAAATATTGTCTCGGCCTTGCTCACAAAAGACCGCTTCGCGTCCGGGCCAATCAGGGTTTTTGAACACTGGCTCGATAGACACGGCTTCCATGCCCTCCGGCAGATTGGCACGAGCTTGCGTCAGTAACCATGGCACGATGTCCATCGCCTGAATAAGCGCATCTGATTTCTGTGCTGCTGGCACTTTGCCTGGAGCCCACAGAATCATCGGGACTTTGGTCACCTGCTCGTACATGGTCCACTTCTGACTGTGTCCGTGATCTCCCAAACAGTCGCCATGGTCCGACGTAAAGACAATGATGCAATCGTCTAAGTAGCCCTTCTTTTCAAGTGATTCAAGGACCTTTCCCACCGCATCGTCAATCATGGTGACATTGGCTAAGTAATGGGCTCGTTGACGATGACGATGCTCATCACTTGGTTCAAGTTGATGAACAACAGAGTCGTGGTCTATTTCAACGTTGTGCTCGCGCAGTACATGGAAGGGCTTTGGCTGTCCTGCTAAATCCGATTCAGTCACCTTGGCAATTGGTAATTGTTTATCCAGATATCTGCTCAGGTAATCAGGCGTTGGATCGTAAGGTGGATGTGGTCCAGGAAACCCAATTTGCAAAAATAAAGGCTCAGCCTTAGGCGCAGTGTCAATCCACCAACAAGCCCTGTCAGCTACAAAATTATCTGAATGCGCATCTGAGGGCAGTAGCCATTCAAACGCTCCCAATCTTTCACGATAGTCTGGAAATTCTCTGTACTGCAATCGTTGCTGCTTGACCAAACCTCGTGCAGCAAGAGAGCGATCCCAGTCATCAAAGAAAAATCGACCTTCTAAAAATCGATCTTTATTTTCAATAACATATCTTTGATGGTAACCAGCAGGCGTGTCTAACGGCCATGTATGCATCTTGCCAACATTGATACATGTGTAACCAACCTGTGCCAGATTTTCTACCCAAGTGTGCCGCCAAGTATCTGCATTTTTTAAGATACCTGTAGTGTGTGCATAGTAGCCTGTAAAAAGACTCGATCTTGCAGGAACGCAGGAGGCACCAGCAACATGACATTGCGTAAAGTGTGTCCCCTCTTTGATAAGCCTGTCAAGGTGGGGGGTCTCCATAAAGGGATAGCCCAAGCCTGCAATAGTGTCATAGCGTTGCTGATCTGTAATTATGAAAATGATGTGTGGTTGCTTAGATTTCATCATTGTTTTTTCAGTGTGTGTTTTAAATAACTTAGTAATTCGAACTTTGGAAATTTCAACTTAGACGTTGCTGTTGGGCTATTCAAATTTAATTGCTTCTTCTTCAGAATCAAAAAAGTGTAATGCACTGACATCTATGGCGAGCGTGAGCTTACCGTGGAATGAGGAATCGACATCAGGAGCAAGAACAACAAGTTCTCCCATGTTCGATCGAAGGTAGCAGTAAGCCCGGTCACCTAAGTGCTCCACAGCCTGCGTTTCACAGTCCTGAAGTTCCAATAGCAAATGTCCTGGCATGTTGCTACCCGTTGGTACCGGCTTCGCCTGCTCAGGGCGAAAGCCAATTGTTCGAGTGTCAGACGACAATAACAGAGGTAACTTTAACTGGGTAGCGCCAATATGCAAAACTGTACTTAGTTCCATTGCTTCGCAACGGTCGACTGTGAACAAATTAATACGAGGGGTTCCAATGAATCCAGCTACAAACAAATTGGCGGGCTTGCGGTACAAATCCAATGGCGCACCAACCTGTTCTATATGCCCCTTTCTAAGTACAACAATCTGGTCTGCTAAGGTCATTGCTTCTGTTTGATCGTGAGTCACATACACTGCCGTTGATTTCAATTGACGCTGCATTCGGGCAATTTCCAGTCTGAGTCGAACTCTTAGTTCTAAGTCAAGATTGGAAAGAGGTTCGTCATAAAGAAAGACCTTTGGCTTGCGAATCATGGCACGCCCCATGGCGACACGCTGGCGCTGCCCGCCCGAAAGTTGCCGAGGATAGCGCTCAAGCAAGGGTGTGAGTTCCAACATTTGGGCGGTCTCTTCCACTAAGCGATCCTGTTCTGCTTGACTGACTTTGGCCATGCGAAGTGGAAATGACAAGTTCTGTCGCACAGTTTTGTGCGGGTAAAGTGCGTAATTCTGAAATACCAATGCGCATCCTCGATCGGAAGGAGGAACATCGTTCACGACCCGATCTCCAAGCAGTATCTGCCCGCCGCTAGGCGTTTCAAGCCCTGCGATCATGCGCAACAAAGTGCTTTTACCGCATCCAGAAGGGCCCAGTAACACGGTGAACTTGCCATCGGGAATGTGAAGATCTAGATGCGGAATGACTTCAACATCCCCAAAGCTCTTCGTGATGGATTTAAGGTGAATATCTGTCATAAAACTTTGCGGTGTTGACTGAAGGTTTAGCCAAGTGGCTTATGTCGCGCGGTTAGCTAACCCGCGTTGAATGTTAGATTCTGTGACACCTAAAAGTGTTTTCATAGCCTCTTTTGCTTGCTCCGGTTTGCGTGACCAGATAGCGTCAAGTACAGCTCGATGCAATGGAAGACTGTTGCGTGGAGCGCCAGTTTGGCGGCTAGAAAGCTCAAACGACATGCGAAGCGCTGCCTCAATCCCGTTGCCAAAAGCGACCAGAAAGGGGTTGCCTGTAGCAACCAAAATGGCGCGATGAAACTCAAGATCTGGCCCAGCATAGGCCACCCGATCTAGTCCTGCAGCATCCATGTTGTGATAAGCACGTTCGATGGAGGCGATGGCCGTATCTTCGGCTATTGATGCGGCAATCTCTGCGGCAGCTGGTTCGACAATTCTGCGAAGTTGCATGAGGTGCTGCGCAGCGGCTAACTTGTCCTGCCCGCTCCATACCCACCTCAGCACGTCTTCGTCCAGCATGTTCCATTGCAAGCGAGGTAGGACACGAGTGCCTGTTTTAGTTCTAGAAACTAACAAGCCCTTGGCTTTGATTCGCATCAACGCCTCGCGAACGGAAGTGCGCGCCACTCCCAACTCAAGTGCCAATTCGGGTTCCGATGGCAATGGTTGTCCCTCACCCCACTCGCCCTCTACTACACGACGGGCAAGCATTTCTGTCACGGACTGGGTTGTCTTACGCTCGAATATTGCAGAACTACTCATAACGCCCTAGCCTCACTTTGCCAGCGCAGACTTGATCTGAATTTGTCTTTATTAGTCATACAAATAGATTTCATAAAACAATAGTATCTTGGAAATTGCGGGTTTAATTTGAGGGTTTCCACTTATTTTCAATTTTTATTTGTCAGTCAAAATTAAATTTCAAAATGATCTGATGACTAACTCAGGAGACTCAAAATGACCCCAAACTTAACCCCCAAACCGCTTTCCCGTCGCACGCTATTAAAACAAGCCGCTGGCGTCACTGCAGGTGCAACCCTAGGCATGCCAGCAATTGCACAAAGTAAGCCATTTGCCGGTCTAAAGCTGCGGGGTGCTGCCTATCAACACGGTTTCTTCAATCATTTGAGAAAGTACATTCCAGAGTTCGAAGCCGCAACCGGTATGACGGTTGATCTGCAACTTTCTGCTTTTCCCGTCTACAACCAACAAGCCGATTTGGAACTCTCGAGTGGCGGTAGTTCTTGGGACTTCTGCAATGTCACTTTCATTTTGGCAGCTCGATGGATATCAGCAGGACTGCTGACCAATCTCGACGACTTTACTGGCGATCGCAAACTCACTCCCGCCAGCTGGAATCCCGACGACTTTGTCAAAGGCGCACAAGTTCCATACGTCGACAAAGATGGCAAAACCTATGGCTACTCATGGGAAGGAGGCGCGATGTTGATGGGGATCAGTCGGATGGATCTCATGAAAAGACGTGGCTTGTCTGTACCCAAAACGTTTGACGACTTAATGAAGGTGGCCGATGGGATACATGGACAACAAGATGTCACAGGCTTTGTGAGTTCGAATCTCCACCACTGGTTCCTGCCGCCTTACATTCATGGTTTCGGTGGCGATATTTTTGCAAGCCCACCCAGCGACATTAGGCCGACTTTAGACAGTGCATCAGCTGTGCAGGCGGTTGATTATTACAGCCGCCTACTTTCCAAATACAGTCCGCAGGGTGTTCTTGGTTACACCGAAGATCAGGCGCGAGCTGCATTGATTGGCGGACGCTCGAATATCTTTATTCATTCTAGTTCGTGGGTTACTTCGATGCTCACCGCGCAGGACAGTAAAGTCAAGGAAACCGCTCTCGTTACACGAATGCCAACTGGGCCAAAAGGCGACTTTCCTGCCTCAAATAGCCAAGGTTTGGGCATTCCAAAAAATGCAAAAAACAAGGAAGCCGCGTGGGCATTTATTCAATGGGCATTGAGTCCGGAACTCACAGCACGAATTGTGAAAGACACAGGCCATGCTTCCATCTGCCGTCGCTCTATCATTGAAAGTGCCGAATACAAGCGCCTCAACACGATCAATGGACAAGATATTGGCAAGCTCTACCTAGATGTTTTGCAACAACCTGCAGTAGGCCGCAATTACATGGCTTATCGCACGGTTAAGGAATTCCCGTTAATGGGCGATGTGGTTAACAAAGCTGTCGAACGAGTTGTTTCAGGGCAAATGCCGGCTGCTGAATCAATGCGCGTTGCACAGGAAGCTGCGCTAAGCAGCTTGCGGCGCAGTGGAGCCAAGGTTTAATCTGCTCCACAGTGGCCTCAGTTTCCTACGAAAGCCAGCGTCGCAGATTTGCGCGTCAGGCCATTGCCCCCAGCCTCCTCTTTCTGGTGCTGGTGGCTGGCCTTCCAACTTTGTTCCTCATCATCACCAGCTTGACTCCTGGAGCATTGGTCAATCCAGGCTCCTTAACAGACTTTTCTGATCCATTTCGAAACTACACGTTGTTAGGCAGCGACGAGCGATTCGTCGGTTCCTTGTGGGTTCAAGCCAGGTTAAGTTTGTACACCGTGACGTTGCAGGTTTTAATTGGAACTTCAATGGCTTTACTGGTGCATGCCGGCCAAGGAAGATGGCCCTCTTTAAGGCATCTTTTTGTCATACCCATGGTGTTACCACCCATTGTCGTCGCCGTTATTTGGAAGCTAATTTACACCCCAGATATCAGTCCCATTTACCACGCAGCTAAAGCAATGGGTATTGTGTTGCCTTCGCTAACGACCCATGTAGACTTTGCCCTTTGGGCCATCGTCATTGCAGACACATGGGAATGGGCACCGTTTACTTTTCTAATGGTACTAGCTGCTCTTCAGACTTTGCCAGCTGAGTATGTTGAAGCGGCACGCATGGATGGTGCTAACACCCTGTGTGTTTTTTGGCACATAGTTCTTCCCTATATTGCTCCTGTTCTGTTGGTTTGCACCTTATTTCGGGTGATAGACAGCATTAAAGCTTTTCCGTTGATCTTTCTTTTGACAGGTGGCGGACCGGGATCTGTGACAGAGGTCACGAATTATTACGCCTACCTAGTTGCATTCAATTTCGGCGAACTGGGATATTCAAGCGCGATCACTGTGGTGCTTCTTTCTCTAACCGTGTTGATCAGCTGGGCGGCAATGCGCGCTAGTCGCACAACTCAACCAATAGAATGAAAAAACACATTATTCTCTGGGCAGTTCCTTTGCTGCTTATTCTGATGTTGACACCATTTTTATGGCTACTTCAAATGTCGTTCAAGCCAACTCCGCTAATTTTGGAGTTTCCACCGCAACTTTTTTTCACACCCACTCTTGAGCATTACGTGGGCTTGTGGAAGGACGGATTTCCAGAGTCTTTTGTAAATAGTTTAATTACCAGCTCCATATCCACGGCCCTGGCACTTTTGATGGGCGTGCCCGCAGCCTACGCATTGTCACGCTGGAGCGGTCGCGGAAAATTCGGTTTGGGCTTGGGCATTCTTTTGACACGCATGGCACCTCCCATTGCATTCACCATCCCGTTTTTTCTAGCCTACCGCTGGCTTGGTTTGCTAGATACCCGCACCGGGTTGATTCTGATCTACATGACATTCAACTTACCTTTGGTCATCTGGATGATGCAACCATTCTTTGATGCCGTTCCGGCCTCACTTGAAGAGGCAGCTCTGATGGATGGCGCAGGCTTTCCTACGGTATTCGCTGAAATCGTCATGCCAGTGGCATCGGCTGGCATCGCGGCAACAGCAATTTTGTGTTTTTTATATGCATGGAACGACTTTTTCTTTGCTCTCATTCTCACACGAACTGATGCTCGTACAGCACCTGTTGCCGTGGTGAACTTTATGAATTATGAAGGTTGGGAGTGGGGAAAGATTGCTGCTGGCGGTTCTTTGGTGATGGCGCCTGTTCTGGCTTTTTCACTTTTAGTTCGACGTTATTTGGTCAGCGGATTGACTGCTGGTGCCGTCAAGGGATAAACCAATGTTGACTGATCTTAGCGGCAAAACAAAATTAGTTCCGGTGCTCGCATCTCCAGTTGACCACGTGATTGCGCCGAGTGCTTATAACCCAGCGTTTGCAGAGAGAGGACTGAATTGGTTGATGGTACCCATGGGCGTGGATCCTGTGGACCTTGCTGCAACGCTTAAACAATTGGCCAGGGTCACTAACCTGCAGGGTGTTAATTTGACCATTCCTCATAAAGCAAAGGCATTCTCTTTGTGCCGATGGGTGACTGCAGAGGCCCGTGTATCTGGCATGGTCAATACTCTGCGGTTAGAAGAAAAAGGAATTTGGTCTGGTACCAACACCGATGGCATCGGGTTCTTGAATGCGTTGCGTGCCCAAAAAATGCTAGACCTTACTCGGCCAGTCTTCCTTGCAGGTGCCGGAGGTGCTGGAACAGCGATTGCTTTTGCGCTTGCTAAAGTAGGATTCACGACCATTGATGTGGTTGATATTGACAAGCAACGCGCCAGTGTCCTGCTGCATTCTTTGCAAAGTATTTTTCCTAACATCACACTGGGAAATAGTTCAGAAGCATTAACCAGGGCCGGGTTAGCTGTGAATGCAACACCCATGGGGCTTCACAAAGGCGACCCCACACCATTCAACGCCGAGTCCCTTCAAGACGATGCGGTATTGTTTGACATCATTGCAGCCCGTGACACGGAACTCATGTTTACAGCAAAAAAACGCAACCTGCGGGTGCTGGGTGGGCGCACCATGATCGACCATCAGTTGGCACATCAGATTGAGTTCTGGCGTGGCGATCACTTTGCTTTGGAGCCTCAGGGATGAAGCTGATTTGTATTTTTTTAACCTCACTTTTCAATGGGTAACAAGATGTCTAACCTGAAGAAATATTTGAATAGTTATGCGCTAGCAATCTTCGCACTTTCACTGATGCATACTCAGGCGGCCATGGCATGGCCTACTAGGTCAGTGCAGATGCTGGTAGGATTTCCGGCCGGTGGTTCGGTAGATGTGTTGGCACGAGCATTTGGCGAAGCCCTGTCGGTTCGAATGGGACAGAGCGTGGTGGTACAGAACCGCGACGGAGCGAGTGGAACAATCGGAATGGCTGCGGGCGCCAAGGCCGAGGACGGTCACACCATTGTTTTTGGGCCTGCAGGTCCGCTGGTTCTGCAACCCCACATTAAGGTCAATCTACCTTACAAGTTAAACGACATGGTTGGCATCTGCCAGACCTTTGTGAACAACTATGCATTGGTTACATCTCCAAATAGTAAATACCGCAACCTTCGAGATGTACTCAATGACCCCGATGCAAAGGGAGATGGCGTAACTTATGGTTCTGGTGGCATGGGCACCATGCCGCACATCGGTGCGGTGATGTTCTCGTTGCAAAGCGGCGCCGCCATGCGAGCAGTGCAGTATCGAGGAGATCCCCCGCTCGTATTGGCTCTGAAGTCAGGCGATCTGCAGCTGGCCTCGTTGTCAGTGGGCGCAGCACAAAAGCAAGGCTTTCGCATTCTTGGCGTCTTCACATCTAGCCGCTTGTCCGACGCGCCCGATGCGCCGACCATGACTGAGCAAGGCATTCCCGTGGTAGCTAGAGTGTTTGGTGGACTGTATGTACCTAAGAGCATGCCAGCCCAAGCAATCAAGGTACTCAAAGATGCCTGCGAAGATGCTGTTAAAAGCGAGCGCTATGTCAATGCCTCCAGGGCCTCACAGCAGGAGATTCTCTACCGAGACAGTGATGCGTTCAGCAACGCTTTAGCAACAGAGTTCGACTCTCTGGGCCAGATCTTGCGCAAGGCCAACCTCAAGCTTGATTAATTGAGATGATGAATAAAAATTCTTTTGGCGGTCGAATTGGCCGAACGTGGCGCGAGTCTGAACCTTGGTATCCTTCGCCGCCAGTCCAACCGGCCAACGCACCAAATATCTTGTTCATCGTGCTTGATGATGTCGGCTATTCCGATCTAGGTTGTTATGGCTCCGAAATCCAGACGCCTCGAATGGACGCCTTGGCCGAAGCCGGCTTGCGTTACAGCAATTTCCACGTCACCGCCATGTGTTCACCCACACGAGCCGCTTTGCTCACAGGGCGTAACGCACATGCGGTCGGCATGGGTGCGATCGCTGAATGGTCAACCGGTTTCCCTGGTTACCAAGGTCGAATCACACCGCAAGCAGCCACCATCGCCCAAATGTTATTGCCTTATGACTACGGGACTTATGCGGTTGGCAAATGGCATCTTGCCAATATGGGAGACTACCCCACTGGCGGTTCACGCGAGTATTGGCCATTGGGCAAGGGTTTCAACCGATGGTATGGATTCCTAGGTGGATTCATCGACCATTGGAATCCAGATCTGCACGAGGACAACCACCCTGTTCAACGCGAACCACGCAAAGGCTACCACCTTACAGAAGACTTGGTCGATCACGCCATTGGATACGTCCGTGATCACGTCACCTCTGCGCCCGGAAGACCCTGGCTCACCTATCTGGCGCTTGGCGCTGGTCACTGGCCGCTTCACGTCCCAAAGGAATGGATAGAAAAATACAGTGGTTGCTTTGACGAAGGCTGGGACTCCGTGCGCGAGCAGCGACTGATACGCCAAAAATCGATGGGACTGTTACCTGCAGATACACCACTGGCGCCACCTAACCCCAATGTGAGAGCCTGGTCTTCACTGGCGCCGCAGGAACAAATTTTGTGCGCTAAATTGCAAGAAACATACGCCGGATTTTTATCACATGCCGACCATCAGATTGGGAGGTTGATCGACTATCTCAAATCAATCAACCAACTAGACAACACAGCCATTGTGCTTATTTCAGATAACGGTGCATCAGGGGAAGGCGGCCCAACTGGTGCTGTCAACATCCGCCGACACATGAGCATGGAGAAAGAAACAGTCGAATATGGCCTAGAGCATATTGAGAAGATTGGCAGCGAATATTCATTTCCTCACTATCCCATGGGTTGGGCGCAGGCTTCCAATACACCCCTGAAATGGTTCAAGCGAAATACACATGGCGGGGGCATCCGTGCTCCGCTGGTGGTGCACTGGCCAGCACGTATAAGCGATCGGGGAGGTATTCGTCACCAGTACCATCACGTCAGCGATCTGGTGCCAACACTCCTGGACACCTTGGATGTGCGTCCACCCGAAGTACACCAAGGTCATGAACAGCTACCGCTTCATGGCATCAGCATGGCTTACTCCTTCGACCAAGCCAATGAACCGACACGCAAACAGACGCAACACTTCGAGATGGCTGGCGACCGCGCAATCTGGCACCAAGGTTGGAAAGCTGTGACACGACACAACAAGGGCGAAGATTTCGACGAGGACCGATGGGAGCTTTACCACTTAGATCAGGACTTTGCTGAATTGCATGATTTGGCTGAAAAGCATCCAGATAAGTTGCAAAAACTTGTCGAACTGTGGTGGGAAGAAGCACATCGCTATGGCGTGCTGCCCCTGGACGATCGCGATGTCGAACGATCTTTAGAGTGGTCGCGCAAACAGGTGCCAAGGCGCTTTGAATTACAGCCTGATATGGCCCGCCTAGACCGGCAACTGGTTCCACCCATCAACGATCGAAGCTGGCGTATGAGTGCACAGCTGCGAGGAGTTAAGCCGGATGCGAGCGGAATTGTGGTGGCTTGCGGGAGTCGCTTTGGAGGCTACCAACTCCATTGCCAAAACAAAAAGGCTGTTTTCACCTATGCAGTGCACGAGAGCCTCATGCATCGGCTGGAAGTTGAGCTGCCATTGGGTGATGCACTATTGGAGGTGGCCTTTGTACGAACTGGGGAACGCTCTGGAAAATTTGATATTTGGGCCAATGGCTCGCATGCAGGGTCGGCACTAGTTAAGCGAACTTGGTTAATTTTTGGCATGACAGGCGGATTGACTTGCGGCCATGGCAACAACCCTGTGACCGATGAATGCTTGCCGCCAAACGTGGTGAAAGGTATGCGCTTGGAAAAGGTAGTTATAGAAGTAGATGCCGATTCACAGGCGGAAACTAATTCTTATGGCGCAATCCTTCAGGAGCAATGAGATAACTCTCACATTTAAGAAATTAGCCCATCTGTAATCAATTGGCGTGAATTACCAATTCATTTAACAACTGATTCGGGCGAATATAAGAAATCTCATTCATTGAAAAAATATTTACGGTGACTTGTAAAAAAATTGATCTACATTAAAAATTTAAACTTACAGCCTCAACAACCTGATAATCATCTTCTACGATTGGCATCCAGCGCCACTTGTCAAACGTGGTGCAAGCATGGGAAATACCAAATCCAACCACTTGCCCCATCTCGGGATGCTCATCCTCAGGGGATAAGGCGTTGTACTTCAAATAAGCATGCTGATCATTAAGCTGGGTAATCACCCAATGATCAGGGACCGCACTTGTTTGCTTGTCTCCGAAATTTAAGCGCCAAATCGGTTGAGGCAAATCTAAGTCAAAAGAAACATCGCGCTTGCCCATGGTGAGCAATGCCAATCCGAGTTCAGGACAAGACTGAACACCCGCAATCAGCTCAATCGCAGGGCGCAGGGTCTCTTGCAATTGCAATCTATGAGCTATGCACTTCATCGATTTTTCATAATGGTGATGATCGTGCGTCAAGTAACAACCTGACCTCAAAATACAGCGCGTCTTTGTTTTTAATGAAGGCTTCAAATATTGAGCCACCAGATCAAAAACAGCCGAACCACCTGCAGTAATCAATACTTCCTCGTTCTCAAACCACTGGTTGTGTTCACAAGCCAACGCCAGTTGATTCACACGCGCCATCAATTGAGCAACACCCGCTTGGTCGTGGGCATGGTTGCAAGTCACCAATCCGCCCTCATAGCATTCAATGCCAGACAAAACGAGCGCAGGACTTTGATGAATCGCTTGCGCCAACTCCAAACCTTGTGCATGTGTTCGACAACCGGTACGGTGTCCATCGATTCCAACTTCCAATAAAACGTTGAAAATAGTTGTAGACTTTTTTTTCAATTTCCATTGTTCAATTGTTTTTATTTGCTTGAGTGAATCAACTAAAAAAAATATTTTTAATTTTGAATTGGCAACCAGAAATTGACTCAATGAATCGAGATCAATGGATTGAAATACCTGATTGGCGATGATGATATTTTGAATGCCACACCGCACGCCAACGCTCGCTTGAAAAACATTGGCAAATGAAATGCCCCATGCGCCTGCAGATATTTGCTTAGCGTACAACTCAGGCGACATGGTTGTTTTACCGTGAGGTGCAATATCGATGCCTCGATCAAGACAAAAATTTTTCATCCACTGCAAATTATGATCAAGCGATGAATTTTTGAGAATGGCCAAGGGAAGCGACAAATCACCCCTGAGCACGTTCCATTGATATTGCTTTATATCAGCCATCTCGATAGCTGGATAGTGCGCTGGATATCCTTTAAAGGATGAATTCAATTGCATGTTATTGACTTTCAAAAAAGCTTGCAACGTTATAATGATTTATATAACAATCATAGACAAAATTACCAAGGAGAATTCATGCCAGTCGAAATGTTGGGCGCATCCCCTATTGCCTCTGATCGTTTAGCAAGACCCCTATCGCCTGCGACCCGCGCAGGTGATTTTGTTTTTGTTTCGGGTCAGGTGCCCACGAATGACCAAGGTGAAGTGGTTCAGGGGGGTATTGAAGCCCAAACACGACAAGTCTTTGCGCGAATCAAACAAGCATTGCAGCTGGCTGGGTGTGATCTATCTGATGTTTGCAAGGTTAATGTTTGGCTTGACGATGCGCGTGACTTTGGAAGCTTCAATCGAGTCTACATGGAATGTTTTGGCGATCATCGACCTGCACGCTCAACAGTCGAAGCCCGATTAATGATCGATGCAAAAGTTGAAATCGACGTCACAGCATACAAAACTCAATAAAACATAGCACGTGAGTTTGACTTAGTCAAAATATACAAATATTGGACTGCTCCAAGCCATGTGCCCATCAATTTGACGCACGCGTATCCAATACGCATTCCATCCCTTTTTGTAGGCTTCGTCCTTAAACTCAAATTCACCATTGAGTGAAGGCATTTGCGTAGGCAAACGTAAAACCTCTAATTCTCGCAAGGGATCCACGTCTTTGATACACAGGGGATTTACTGACAACTCATCCCACCCAACTGATGAGCTAATTTGAGGAGTTGTAATTGTCAACACTGCATCTTGATCTGCATTCACTTGAACAATGACACCATCCCAGTCTCCTCCCGTTTTTGATTTCCACTCAATTCTTTGATCTGAAAAAACAGAAATTCCTTCATCTGGCGTATCCATTGAATAGTTTTTCGCTGATTCAAACCTACCCTTTGATAAATTCACAGATCCATCCCACACCATGCGCGCCTTTGAAAAATTTCCAGGCCTGGTAGCACCTTTCCAAGCGATACGCACAAGATTTGATTTTTCTTGAAAGCAATCAAAAAATTGATGCGTCTGGATGATTTCGGTTCCTCTAAAAAAATCAATTGACTCTAAAGGGGCTGTGCCTTGAATGGTACAGCTGAATGTGGGTGCATGCGTTGCATTAAATTCCGTACCCATTTCATGCAAGCCAGCATTAAAGGTTAAGCGAATTCTTTCACCTGTCGTTGCATAGCAATGTCGATTTTTTAATGCAAATAAAAGTTCAGTGCGAGTTAAATTTGGCATAGGAACAGCAACAAGGCCGCTGCGAACATTACGAACCAGCTGATGTCCCGGATGACTGGTACCAGGACGCCCATCTACACCGTCACTACCCGCTATCACGCCAACACGGTATCCGCGACTGAGTGCCTCAAAATAGAACCATTCTGATGTGGCATGGGTTGAATGAATTTCCACCAAACGCTCCAAGGCAGGATTAAATTGACTCAAATCTGTTGTTCGCCCCCCCACATGCAAGGCAATCAATACATCTTTATCTTGATAATGCCTATGCAAATCTGGCGCAGTTGGCAAATCCGAATCAAGGTCGGAAACATCCATGATGTATTCATGACTACACCGAGTGATCGGCGCTTGATCGCCTGAAAAATAAAGATTTCGATCGCCGCCTTTTTCAGTACTCGCAGACCATTCAAGACCTAGTAAGGTCACAAAATCTTTCGATTGATTGAATTTTTTAGTAATGTCTTGCGTCTCTTGCCACTCGTTTTGCGTTACCAAAAAACAATTAGCCTGATGACTCGAGAAATTCAAACGAGCAAAATCTTTTGCATGTGAAAAATAATCATCTACTGTTCTTGCACCGCAGCCCACAAGACTTTGACCATGAATATCACCCCAGAAAATTTTATTTTTCGGCTGATGCGCATGAACTTGAATAGGATTTGAAAAAACCAAAGGCAAAACACCACTCACAGATAATTGCCGTGTTCCGAATTGATCGATGCGCACAGGCCACACAACAACGCCTTCTATGGGATGTACTGGCTGACCCACCCAATCGGCGCCATCCATTTGTGGCGGTGTACAAAGTTTTGCAGGATTGCACCATTGATCTTCAATGCGAAGTGCAATATCAAATATTTCCCCTGCCACTACATCTGTAGGTCCAATCAAAGTCCATACGTGCGCCACATCGGCAACTATTTTCTGTTCGTAGCGATTAATTTCACACCACGGCTGCTCGGACGACTGAAAACGTAGAGAGATGGGCGAAGCAGTTTCATAAAAGGTTTGCGCTCGCATACCTAGAGAGCCCAAGCAAGTATCCCCTAATGTGATTTCAATCTGCTGACCCTTCTCGATGCGATCAAGTAACTCAATTTCAAAAACATGATCGAATGGATGCCAATCAATGCTTCGGTAATTTTTCCACCGCAATGAACACTCAGCACTTGTTTTGATGCGGGTATAGCCCAACCCTTGGGGATCGTGACATTGCGGCGCATCCCAATCGCAAGGCCATCGCCAAACCAAAGCGATGCGTGAATGCACGGGCATTGCTTGTTGAAATGCTTGAATTGTCACAACCCATGTTGTGGGCAAACCTGCAACAACTTGTTCAGGCGACTTCCATTGAACATGAAAGGCCTGCGCATTCAATAATGGCGATAGTGGAAATCCACTCATTTTTTACGCTTCAAGTGTGGTTGCAAAGATAGGTTTTTGACCTGGAGCAGGAGAATACCCAAAGTCCCCTCGCTCAATCAGCGCAGCAACGCCACCATTTTTCTCTATCTTTGCTTTCTGATCCGCAAAGGCTTTTGCACTAACGGCTTCAGGATTAATTATTTTTCTAAGCTCTCTCTCCATCATTGCAACTGTTGAAGCGTATTTAGGGTCACTTCCCAAATCACGCGTCTCGCCTCGATCGCTTTCTAAATCAAATAACTCAGGCGAATATCCAACGTAATGGATATATTTCCAACGTCCTTTTCTTAAAAGGTACATGGCTGTAATTGATGCCGCTGCATGGTATTCACCCAAAACAGCTCTTTCGGGTTGTTCATGATGCGCAATGTCTACAAGCGATTGTCCTGGTAATTTTTTTTCAACATCATCTAATTGCAGACCCACACTTTGAACAATTGTTGGATAAATATCAACCAAGCTGACAGGTGTTTTTGAGTGATGTCCTTTTGGAATTCCTGGACCAGAAATAATCATTGGAATCGCTGCAGCTTCTTCGTAATGTACCGATTTGCCCCACAAGTGCCGATTGCCCAAATTGTCTCCATGATCGGTACTGTAGATGACGCGCGTCGAATCTGCCAATCCAGCGCTTTTCAAACAGTCTAAAACTTTTCCAATGTTGTCATCCAGAAAGCTCACCATTCCATAGTATGCAGCCAATGCTACTTTTACCTTCTCTGCTGTAAAACCATCGTCATAGTTCATGCAACGCTTAAGTGCTGCTACAACAGGGTGTTTAGGAAAGTGCTCAGGACCATAAAGTCTTGGCATAGGAATGGAATCGACAGGGTACATATCATAAAATTCTTGCGGAGCAATCAATGGAAAATGAGGCTTCACAAACGAAACAAATAACGTCCATGGTTTGGTTTGTTTTTTTGCTAAATGCGTTAACCAGTGTATGGTTGCATCGCGAATATTTCTATCGTAATTTGCATAAGTTGATTCACCAGGTCCTGCGTCTTTTGCTAAATCTTTGCTACCGCCACGCTCGGCAGGAACAGGCGCGCGAATCAAGCCTAGCAAATCACCTTGGCCGTCAATCACGTGCAATGGAATAATTTCTTCGACAAATCCATTGTCATCATCTGCACTTCGAAAATGTAATTTTCCGATAGACATGGTGTGATGACCTGCATCACGCAAACGATGCGCCCAACTGCGCATTGTCCCGTCATAAGCGTGAGCATTATCCCAGCACTGATTTTCTGCCACATGCGTACCCGTATGCAAACTGGCGCGCGCTGGCACACAGATCGGACAGTTGGTATATGCTGCATCAAACCGTGTGCCACCTGCTGCCAATCGATCAAGGTTGGGAGTTTTAATAAATGGATGACCGTAACAGCCTGTTACATCTCGCGTATGCTCATCCGACAATATGAATAAAACGTTGGTAGGTTGTGAACTCATAAAAAGCCTTGTTTGTGATGTGTTAGAAAATTGAAAAAACCTTGCACGAAAAATGGAAGAGTGTATTTTTCGATGGAAAAAATAAAGAGTTTGTGTTAATCTAAATAAAAAAATGGGTGACCTGATGAAGCAAACAAAAAAAATTGGTTGTAGTCTGATTGTGTTAGCGGCGATTTGTTTTCAAACAATTGCCTGCGCACAAAGTTATCCTAACAAGCCCATTCGTTTGGTTGTAGGAGATGCGCCAGGCGGATCCCCCGATACTTTGGGTCGCATCTTGGCTCAAAAAGTGTCTGAACGTGTGGGGCAACCTGTTGTGATTGACAACAAAGCAGGTGCATCTGGTATTGTTGCAGCAGAAATTGTGGCTAAAGCCCCTGCTGATGGTTACACCCTTTTGCTCAATACCACCTCGTTGTGGGCCATATTGCCTAATCTTAAAAAAAATCTGCCCTACGACAACAATAAAAGTTTTGTTCACATCACCCAAATTGCAACGGCGGCTAATGTGATGGTGATTAATCTGAAACACCCTGCAAAAACTTTGAAAGAATTGGTTCAATACGGAAAAGCAAATCCTGGCAAACTCAACTATGCATCGGCTGGCATCGCTTCTCCAGCACATTTGGCAGGTGAAATGCTGGGACTGTATGCCGACATCAAAATGACGCATGTGGCCTACAAAGGTGCTGGCCCTGCTTTGCTCGATGTGATTGCAGGTAATGTGGATTTCATCATTACGTCTCCCATTGCTGCGGGGCCCCATATGAATAGCGGAAGGGTCAGAGCACTTGGAACCACTGGGACACAAAGAAACCCTGCGTTGCCCGATTTGCCTTCCATGTCTGAAGCCGTTTCGGGCTATGACATATCGCAATCTTGGGGATTGTCGGCTCCTGCAGGTACGCCCGCTGATGTGATTCAATTGCTTCATACAGAGTTTGAGCGCGCATTAAAACTACCCGATGTACAAGAAAAGATACGCTCAACGGGTGCTCTAGCGATTGGAAACTCACCACAAGCATTTGAAAGCTTCATGGCCAACGAAAGAAAAAGATTGGGGGAAGTGATTGCTAAAACCGGCATTGTTTTATCCGACTGATTTTGCACTTTTGGGTAATGATTTGACGAGTGGTCCACCTTTCGGTTGTTGGACACGCTCAGGGTAACCATCCGTAATCAGCGGGGTAATACGTAACAATCTTTGATCAAAAGTTTGTATTTCATTTGCCCCATCCAATACAGAAAAACTACTTTTGTAAATTCTTTTTTGATCGTGTTCAAGCATGATGATTTCATTTTTTTCTAATGAATCATTGCGAGAGCCCCAATGAGAGGTGGCAGGTTCAATTCCAAAACCATAAACACCTTCACCCAAGCCTTGCCATTGTTGCAAGCATCGAAAAGCCTCAGCGTCAAACTCATACACCAAGCCCATCCCCAATCGATCATTGATCAATGCAGTGGGTACACGTCCATTCTGTTCGGCCCGATACTCATGATCAAACACTTGTTGAACAAATCGAGATTGAGGTGCAGGCTGAATTCGATAATTGGCTTGCTGAAGTTGCTTTGACATATTAGCGGCCAATGTACGAGTAATTGGCGCAGCAAATCGAGAGTTTTCATCAAGCAAAGGCCAACCCAAGTTGATGTGATAGAGCAACATATGTGGCGTACTTGAAAAGCCATGATTCTGAACGGTATCCGTGAAATGAATAGTCGATGAACCCAATTGAACTTCGATCCGCCTTGTCAAACTGAGATACTCGCCCATGACTTGAACTTGCGATACCATTCCTTCACACCACAACACCGCTTCTTCACCTTGCCAATCAATACCATAGCCATGGAGTTGAGCTGGCTGCATGGAACCCCGACCATGCATGGGGTAATTAATTTCTTGACGCAATGGCAAATCAAAATGATCGGCACTTCCACGATCGGGCTGCCGAATATGATCCAAGCCACAAGTACACAACAATCCCGAAAAACCACGCATGAATCCGTTTCCGCCCTCCCCCATCGGGTCCATGAACTGCGGATGACGAAAGCCTGTACCAGATTGCCATGCAAAGGGTGTTCCCTTGTATTCAAATCGACCAAAATCCATACTGCGATCGATTAATACTGTAAACAACAAACCGCTTCCTGTTTTAAATTCCAAAACACGCACGCCACGCTGACTACCATCGCTGAGCTCATACAATTCAACACCGACGACTTGACGCCAATCACCCAAGTGCTTTTGCAATTGTTTTTTACTAAGTTTTTTTCCAAATAATTCAGGCATCCTATTTCAACGCTCCAGTTGTAAGACCCTTGACAATATGGCGCTGACCCAACAGTAAAAATAGTAATGCAGGAATCAATGCCAAAGCAGCAGTTGCAGCCATCTCTCCATATTTAATTTCATAGCCTTGAGCAAACTTGGCAATGGCCACAGGAACAGTAGACGTTTGTTTGGCAGTCATATTGAGTGCAACCGTGAATTCATTCCAACTAAAAATAAACATCAAAATGGCAGTAGCAGCCAATCCAGGTGCAATCAAAGGAACAATAATTTTCCAAATAAGGTAAGGCGTAGAACAACCATCGATTCTGGCGGCCTCCTCTAGCTCGATTGGAACATCGTGAATAAAATTAGCCATTAACCATAATGCCATTGGTAAGTGCAAAGCCATATGCGCTAAAACCATTCCACTGTATGTGTTATCGAGTCCCAATTCTCGATAAATAGGAAACCATGCGGCTACCAATGTAATTGGTGGGATCATATGAAAAACAACCGACCATCCCAGCAAGGTATGGATCAACCATCGCGGACATTGCATTCTCTCCATCGCATAACCGCCCAATGTCGCCGAAAAAACAATTAAAAATGTACTAATCACTGCGATGATGGTGCTGTTCCAAGCATTGGAAAAAAACTCGGTTGTTTTAGAAAACAAGACCTCACGAAAGCTGGCCAAATTAGGTGTAAAAAAGATTTCACCTTGAAGCAAAGAAATTTGAGTTTTAAATCCTGCGGCCACAATCCAAATAAAAGGAACCAATACAAAGCATGCAACAAGAATCAAAAAAAAGTGCTCAATGCCTAAGTTTGTTCGATTGATTTTCATACACCTTGCCCCTTATAGCGTGACATCGAAAATCCCAGCACCATCATCAAGGCAATCGCAAACAACACTGCAACCGACATAGCAGACCCATATCCCATTTGATCTTGCGTAAAAAACGTGCGATAAATCGTATAACTGATTACCTCAGTGGAAGAACCAGGCCCTCCACCTGTTAACAAATAGATTTCATCAAATACTTTAAGCGATGTCATGAATCTAAAAAGAAACGTCACAACGATCACAGGCATCATGATGGGAATATAGACATAGCGCAACTCAGTCCATGCAGTGACACCATCCATCAATGCAGCTTCGTGCAACTCTTGTGGCAATGATTCAAATCCGGCGAGCAAAAGTAAGAAACAAAAAGGTGTCCAGTGCCAAATATCGACCAAGATCACGGATGGCAATGCGAAACTGGCTGTACCCAACCAATCGATCGGTTGAACGCTTAGCAACCCAATCAATCCGTTGACAAGTCCAAAATCATAATTGAGCATTAGTTTCCAAATGGCGCCAATTAAAATACCAGGCACCAAAATTGGCAGAATAAAAATTGTTCGATACAACACCCGACCGCGCGATATTCGACTCACTCCCCAAGCCAATAAAAAACCTAAAATAATTTGGATCGTGACACCAACTACTGAAAAAATGATTGTGTTAAAAAAACCTTTTTTGAGTAAGCCATCATCGAGAAGTCGCACGTAGTGTGAAGTACCAATAAAAGTCCAAACCGAGTGTCCATCTTGCCAACGGATTTCATGCACGCTCATGGCGATCAAATTAGCCACGGGCAATAGTGACAGCAAGACAAAAACACCCACAGCGGGTGTTAATGCCAAGCGACGCCAAAATAATTCGGACACGGGTTTACTCAAATTCACGCCAAGGGTGCAATCTTGCCAGTTTTGTATCCACTTCGAACCAAAATGGCGTGCGACTCATCAGCAATCATATTCAAAGCCTTAGAACTTGTGAGTTCTCCAATCACCGCTTGATTGAGACGCAACTCTAAAACATCACCAATTTGAGCGCCTTCAGGAATACTCCACATCAAACGCGTAAAGCTTGAACTCTCAGCCATGGCAGACATCCATCTGTTTTTTGGATCTTTCCATAAAGCTTGGTCGGATAAAACATCCTGACGAACAGGCGGTGAGCCCGCTTGTAAATATTTAACTTGTGAACCGCGAGTTTGAAACCAATTCAGAAACGCCAAGGCAGCTGTTTGTCTTGCCTTGGGAACATTTTTTGGAATGCCCGCTAACCAATGACCCAAAACAGGCGATGGTTTTCCATTGGGCCCGCGAGGAACCTTAGCAGCATTCAATTTTCCAACGACTGCAGATTTTGCAGGGTCATCCATTTGTGACCAAGCCGCAATCACCAATAAAGCATGCGCTGCTTTTCCAGTTACCAAATTTTGAATGATTTGTGCTTGCGCCAATCCGCCTGTCTGGGGATGTCCCGCTTCTTTGGCCATGCGCAAATAAAAATCTAAAGCTGCTTTGGCTTCAGGGCTATTGATGGTGATCGTGAAATCACCTTTCGCCTCGTTTCGAAATAAATTACCATTAAAGCTATTGAGATAAGGCCACCAATCGTAAGATACATCGTTTGGCGCACCGCGCGCACCGCGTTGAACAATCCCGTAAATTTTTGGCGGATTGTGTAATTTTTTTGCATTTGCTAATAGTTCATCCCATGTTTCAGGCACTTTAAGTTTGTTTTCCTCGTATAAATCAGCTCTGTAATAAAGAAGTGGGATGTTTCCATTCACAGGCACCGACATTAATTTGCCAGCAGGATCATGTGATTTGGTCGCTTCATTCCAATACACTGTATTGTCATAACGAACCATTTGCGGATCGAGTTTGAATCCAGGATCAATTTCATTGAGCGGGGTCAAAAAACCACCGTGATAAAACTCTTGGTAATACAAACCGTTCATGATGAGTAAATCAAACATGCCGTCTTTGGTTCTAACAGAAGCACGTTGTTTTTCTAAACTACCCCCAAACGGATTAACGTCTAAGTTGACCTTATTGCCTGTATCCGCTTCATAAGCCTCAACTACTTTTCTAAATCCATCAAACCAAGGTGAGTTATTGATCACAATAGTGAAAGGGGTTTGCTTGGCCGCTTGACTCCAAGCGCTAGGTGACCATGCAAGCGTGCTTAATGCGCCAGCCGATACGGCACCCAGTGATAAATCTCTGCGTGAAATTCCTTGCTTCATAATTGTCTCCTTTGGAAAATATAAAAAATTTTGCTGATTTTATTTTTTTGTCAACTCGATCGCGTTTGCATCATGGACTTGCAGGTTTTTTGCAGACTCAAAAGCAGCCTCAATGATTTCGACAGAAAGCAACGCATCCGAGAATGAGCATGCCACGGCTGTCCCCTGATGTAAAGCATTTAAGAAATTGGTCGTAACTACCCCTTCTCCTGGCTGCGCAGCCACCTGATCAACAACTGTTTGACCATCAGCAGACAGGCACTGCATCGCCCATCCTGTTGGAAAATTCAACGGTCTTCTTAGCTCAATAAATCCAGATTCTCCAAAAATACGGATTTCATCCCACATATGTAAACCCTGATCAATGCATGTCATTTGGCATTCCAATTGATCAAATTCCAGATCAATGAACCCCCCTCTATCGACCCTACCTGCAGGACCAGGCCTCAAACGACTGCGCACGCGATGCGGTCTTTTTTGAAGCAACCATGGAACGATATCGGCCATGTGCGTAGCTCGACCTGTGAATGCACCACCGCCACCGAGTTCGGGTTGCAAAAACCACCCACCTGCTTCATAGCCCAACTGAATGGTTTGAACAAAACGAATCTGTCCAATTTTTTCGTTGGCTATCAATTCACGCGTTTTAAGACAACCTGGATCCATTCGTCGATTAAAACCAACCGCATTGAGTAACTTTTTAATGTTTGCTTTTTCTATTAATTGCAAAGCATCCTTGGTGTGCATTACAAAAGGCTTGTCAACCATAGTGGCCCAACCTTTGTTCAATGCAAAATCAACATGCTGCGCATGAAGAGTATGTGGTGTAGTTATCAGTGCCGCATCGGCAGCAGGCAATAAATCGATTCGATCAACCAACTTGGCACCTGTTTGATGCGCTAATTCTTTGACGGCATCTGTTGGATGAGGATCAAAAATACCCACCCACTGCAACTGTTTATCTGCCTTCAATGTGGGCACATGGTATCGTCTAGAAAAACCACCACAACCGATCATTACAAATCGTTTCATTTTTTTCCTTTAAGAATTCGGTTGAGATTTGAGCTGTCGCTCAAACAGATCAAATAATTTCGACCAAACACGCTCTGCAGCTTCACGGTGATAACAAAAACGCTCAGGAAATGTGAACCCATGCAAGGCGCCCTTGTGCCATTCCAATTCATATGCTTGGGGGCGTTTTTTCAATAAAGCTTCAATGACTTCAGCGTGCGACGCCGGCGCAGAAGGATCCTCATCAGCCCATGCAAAATAAATTTCAGCTTCAATCTGTGGAATACACAGATGTGGGGAATTAGGTTGATCGTTCACCAATCGACCCCCGTGCATAGAGGCCATGGCTTTGAATGTTGAGGGATATGCTGCAGCACTTGCCATGGCATGTCGTCCGCCCATGCAATACCCAATCACGGCACCAGGCAAATGGACATTTGGATTTTTTTCAGCATGTTTCAAGATGACACCACAATCGGATAATGTCATTTTCAAACTCAGTGATTCATTGAGTTGCATCATCCAAGGGTCTAATATGCCATGTGCAAGAGGCTTGGTATCAAAACTTGGACCACCATCGCGATAAAACAAGTTAGGCAAATAAACCGCGTATCCAGCCTCGGCAAAACGACGTGCCATCCGAATTAATTCTTCGCGAATACCCAATGCATCCATCCAAAACATAATGAAAGGAAATGGACCACCTTGATCAGGATGAATCACCCAAGTCGGCATCAAGCCATCGGGCGTTTGAATATCAAACAAGTTCTCAGTCATGAGAATCATTCATCATGCCATTCCAATTTGTGGCAATGGTTCGCAGGTGTCATCGGGTCTACTCGCAATCATGTCCATTAACTCTTTTTGCTTGGCTGCATAAGCAGGATCGTCAAATCGGTTCACCATTTCATCGGGATCATTGAATAAATCATAGAGTTCACCCGCACCCGAATTTTCTTCAATCGTTAATTTTAAATTTTGAGTACGGACAGTGCGCAAATTCAAATCCACGCCACAGCGAGATGCACGCAAATCCCATTCAGAGAAAGCAAAATCTCTGTGGTGATTTTCTTTCTCAATCAACGGCCGCAGACTTTGACTATGCACGGGATGCGGCATTTGCGCTTGCGCGTAATCACAAAATGTTTGTGGTAAATCTAAACTTGAGACAGGATCTTTGACGACTTTTCCTCTGGGCACACCAGGGCCTTCAAATAGCATCCCGATTCGCAACAGTCCCTCGTAAGCCATGGGTCCTTTGAGTAATAAACCATGATCTCCCAACCAATCGCCATGATCTGTTGAATACACAATCAAAGTGTTATCTAACAAATCCAAATCACGCAATGCAAGCTTGAGTCGACCCACCTGGTGATCGATCAAGGAAATCATTCCATAATAATTGGAGATCAGATCTCTAAGTTGTTTTTCCGATTGATGCGGTGTTCGAGACGATTTTTCTCTGAACTTTCTGAGTCGTTCATTTTCCATTTTGGGGCTACCCTCTAAGCTGGCTTTATGCCACCAAGGGCGTTGATCCAAATCCAATTCGCGAAACTTTGGTATATCGACCTCGTCGGGATGATGCAATCGACTCCAAGGTTCGGGCGCATCAAACGGATGATGCGGATCTGGAAATGAAGCCCACACACAAAATGGTTTTTCTTTTTTGTTGCGCATAAAGTCAATGGTGCGATCTGCAATCCAAGTCGAGTTATGCCATGCAACAGGCAATGCAGAATTCCATGTTTCATGAGCATCGGTCTTCGGGGGCAATGATTTCCAGTACTGCGCCGTTCTTTCATCACCGAGACCATCTGCGTGATACCAACGTTCGTAATGTTGACCCAATGGAGGCTTCATTGGCGGAAACATATTATGTCCCTCTAGCATCAACTCCACATGCTCAAATCCCATATAAGGACCGTACCAATCTGCGCCAAAGTTTGCACTGCTTTCTCGACACTCAGGTGAACCTGTTGGACTGAAGGTATGAGAAGTTTTAAAATGGGCTTTGCCAATCAATGCGGTGCTATAACCTTTTTTTGATAACGTGCCAGCAAAACCTTTTTCGCCCGTTGCATCTGGCAACTCAATGCCATTGTCTGAAACACCATGGGTGCGAGGAAGCAAGCCTGTCAGAATCGATGACCTTGAAGGTTGGCATACCAAATTAGGCGTGATGCACGATGAAAATCGCGTACCGTTTTTTGCCATTTCGTCCAAATGCGGCGTCTTTACTTTTCGACCTTCAAAACCGTAGCAATCGCCACGCTGTTGATCTGATGTGATGAATAAAATGTTGTAGGGTTTTGTTTGCATTTTTTACTCGGGTTGAATACCAGCCGTCTTCACAACACCTGACCATTTCACAACTTCATCTTTCAACATGGCTTTAAATAAGGCAGGAGTCGAATGCGTGCTGTTATCCATGCCAATACCCAATAATTTTTCTTTGATCTCAGGGCGTTGCATGATTTTGACGAGGTCTGAATGCAAACGATCAATGATCGAACTTGGTGTGCCTGCTGGAACAACAAGACCTTGCCATTGCCCTGTCTCAAAACCAGTCAAGCCCGATTCGGCAACAGTGGGTACTTGCGGCAACGCAATCGATCTTGCCCGACTTGTGACAGCGATCGCAATCAACTTGCCACTTTTGATATGTGGTAAAGCAGGCGCCATTCCAAGCATTCCCAGAGTGACCTGCCCACCAACCACATCTGAAATTGCTTGGCCACCTCCTTTATATGGGATATGCGTCACATCCAATTGGTATGTATTTTTTATAATTTCCATACCCAAATGCTGCGGACTACCAGTCCCAGGGCTTGCGTACGAAAGTTTATTGGGATGCGACTTGATGTATCGAATTAAATCTTGGAGGTTGTTCACCCCTAAGCTGGGATGCGCCACCAATACATGCGATCCTTTGCCTAATATCGTGACAGGATCAAAACTTTGAATGGGGTCATGATTGAGTTGTTTGATGGTCGATGGAAAAATCGTATTTGTATCCACATACATCAACAAGGTGTAACCATCGGGTGATGTTTTCGCTGCTATATCTGTTCCTAACAAGCCGGCAGCACCTGGTCGATTGTCAATAATGATTGTTTGCCTCAATGCTTCCGACAAAGGCTGCGCCAATATTCTTGCAACAACATCCGTGACACCACCGGGTGCATGAGGAACGATCAACTTGATAGGCTTGGTTGGCCAATCTTGAGCATGAGCAATAAAACACAGACACACCCAAGCGATAAAAGCCGTTAATAGGCGGCGTAGGTATCGCTTTAAAACGGGCATGACAACTCCTAGTAGAAACCAAGTAGCATCAAGCAAATGCCTAATTTTTTTGCTTTCTGCTCAATTCTAGGAACAACTGGGTATTCTGCAAGACCTTACATACGATATCTGCTATTCTTTTAGGGAATACCATAATCTCAAACACTGGAATCACGTTGGATATACAAACTTTTGAACTTTTTTTAAGCCTTTCGGCAACCAATAGCTTTTCGCGCACGGCCACATTCATGGGAATGACGCAATCCTCGGTCAGTAAAAGTATTGCGAACCTAGAAAAAACCCTAGGGACTCGCTTATTTGATAGAACAGGTCGTGGTGCATCATTAACACCCGAAGGTCGAATGGTTTTACCAAGGTTAGAAGCATTGGTTTCTCAAGCCAACGGTCTGAAAGAATTTCTGCAACATGCTGAATCGATCACAACTGGCACCGTTCAATTGGCCACTCAACCGTCTATTGGTTGGCCATTGACATCTCATCTTCTCGAAGTTCTAGCCAAAGATTATCCAAAAATAAAAATTCGCATTTCGGAAGGTACAACAAACACCATTGAAGAATGGTTATCTGATGGTCGATGTGAGATTGCAGTTTTATCGCGCATAGCATCATCCAAATTTGCTGAGTCAACAAGACTTTTTGCGTTGCCGATGTATTTGGTTGCAAAACCAGGCGATCCATTGATGAAGAAATCAAAAATAACTTTTAAGAACGCCGCAAAACTTCCATTGGTCATGTCGGCCCCTCCAAATGGCGGTCGAATTATTCTGGAGGAGGAAGCAAAAAGGCAAAATGTACCTCTCAATATAGTCCAAGATGTCAATTCGTTTTACTTGATCAAAAGAATTGTGCGAAAGTCCCCCATTTACACAATCACTACATACGCGTCAGTAGTAGAAGAATTAGAAAAAGGAGAGTTAGAAGGCATTCCAATCATAGAACCCACGATTCGACAAACTTTTTATGTGTGCATATCATCCAAAAGAATTCCAACACTTGCAGTTAAGACTGTGCGGTCATTGATTTTAAATTGGTCAGAAAAATTTTAAAGGAAACAACATCATGATTACCAAGACTTGTCTGATCACAGGGGCATCAAGCGGAATTGGAAGATCAACGGCCCTTCTTGCAGCGAGCAAAGGCTATCAAGTCGCAATTGCTTGCTTACCCGAACATTTGCAGCAAGGGCAAGAGGTGGTTCTACAGTTGCAAAAAAATGGGGCAAAAGCAATTGCCATCGCTGGCGATATTGGCAAAAAATACGATATCGAACATATTTTTAAAACGACACAAAAAACATTTGGCACGATCGATGCTGTTGTAAATAATGCAGGCGTTTATTTGGAATCAAACATTGAATCAATTGATTACGAAAATTTGGCTCACATGATTGCCGTTAATTTAACCGGAACTATTTATTGCTGCACGCAAGCCGCACAAATCATGTCCACTGAATGTGGCGGAAAAGGCGGTTCAATAGTCAATGTCTCCTCGATGGCGGCAACCATTGGCGGCAGGCCTGGTGCTAGCGCTTATGCAGGTAGCAAAGGCGCAATTGATATTTTCACAACTGGATTTGCAAGAGAAGTAGCCGCCTGCGGCATTCGCGTCAATACCGTTAGACCAGGCGTCACTGCAACAGGAATGACGACTCAACTCGAAACAGACCCTGAGCTTAAAAAACGTGTTGCAGCATCCATTCCATTAGGTCGCATTGGGCAACCCGAAGAAGTTGCCGAATTAATTATTTGGCTACTATCCGATCACGCGTCATTGGTCACTGGGGCCCATATCAATGTTGGCGGTGGTGGGTTTCATGTAGCAGGCATGAAGTAGCTATTGAGTGATTGCGATACGTTTACCTGTTTTTGCAGATCGATAAGCTGTCGCAACCATTAACTGCGCTCGCAAACCATCATCGATGGTGATGGGTGGCTTTAAGTTTTCGCGAAGGCACTTTAAAAAAGCATGGGCGTTTTGCTGATGGAACTCCCCTAATTTAAATTGCGGAGTTATTGGGATGACTTGCCATTCACGTATTGAATTACTTTTTTGATATAAACGAACAAAGCCAGAACATGTAATTTCTTTAGAAGCCAAATCAACCGCTGAAACCAAAACGGTTCCTTCGCTGCCATAAATTTCAATTGAGGTGTCGGCTGCTGCAAATGAAAAACTCGCTGTTAATTCTGCAACCATGCCGCTTGAGAATTTATAAATTGCGATACCAAGATCCTCAACCCCCAGACCTAATGCTTCATGACTGATCAGTCCAATGACAGACTGGGGCAAACCAAATATCCACGCCAACAAATCTGCCCCGTGTACACCTTCATCGAGCAACGCTCCTCCACCCGAAAAATCAGGCTGCACATACCAACGTTTACAAAATTCAGGGTCAAGTCCATAAAAGTGTCCATGCCGAATTCGAACCAACGATATCTTTCCCAATTTTTTCTCTTCGATTATTTTTTTTAAGTAGAGCGAAACAGGATCAAATCGTTTTGGAAAACTTTGCATAAAAGTTGTGCCGTATCGATCAATGCATTTTTTTATTTTTAAACCTTCACTCATTGATACCGATAAAGGTTTTTCGCTGAGTACAGCCAAACCAAGTCGGGCTGACTTTTCAATCAATTGGCGATGCTGGTTGGTTTGTGAGCAAATCGCAACGGCCGTACATCGCTTGAATAAATCATTGATATTTTGAAAAAAGGGAACATCAAAACGCTGCGCCGCCTCACGACCACGTTCATGATCGTCGTCCCATATCCCAACCAAGACATTGCCAGCCTTAAAAACCTCGCTCCAGAAATTAGCATGGTAGTGCGCAAAAGATAAAATCCCGACAGCGATTTTTGCAGAATTTAGAGTTGTCATATCAGTGCCCAATCGAAACACGCACACTGTTGTTAATTGACGATTCGTTAATGGCCTGAACAACTCGCATACCTTCAATTGCATCTATCGCAGTTTGTTGTCGTAATTTGGGATCAAGCACGCCCGCCAACCAGTCGCGATGATGCAACAAGCCCAAAGGATTCGATTCAAGCGATGATGTATGCCACTGTTGCCCATAATGTTTGGGTGCCCATACCGACAAGCGACCACGCTCGGTTCTCAACCACATGGTGCCTTCATCGCCATAGATTTCCATTCGAAATCGATCGCATCCTTGTTGTTCAATCATCGACATTTCATGTTGAACCAAAGTGCCGCATTTGAATTCATAATTGGCCATCACAGTATCAGGGACATTCACTTGCACCATTTTTCCATTTTTTAGTAAACGGGTGGGCTTTTGTATGGCAATACGCGCACTCACGTCACGCATTGGACCTAAGAGTTGAATGAGTAGATCGATACCATGAACGCCCAATTGATCGACCACACCATTAGCCACATTGGATTGATCAAAAAACCAGTCGCCCCAATCCGGTCCAGGCGTTGCATTTCTCATTCGGATACTGTGAATTTTCCCTATCACACCGTCTGCAATCAAATTTTTTGCGTGTTGAAATTCTTCAAAATAACGGTGCATAAAACTAACTTGTAAATCCACATTTTGAGTGATGGATTGTTCAACAATTCGTTGACACGCCTGCACACTTCCAGCCATTGGTTTTTGCAACATCACGGCTTTACCAGCCTTGAGACACGCAATGGCCATTTCCTCGTGCAAATGGTCAGGCGTTGCAATTACAACAGCTTGCACATCTGGAAGATTTAAAACATCACGCCATTGTGTCAAAACGTTGGGAATTGCATACTTTTGCGAAAGCGCATGTAATTTATCAAGTGAACGACCCGTGACACATTGAACACGGGCCATTCCACTCAAACGCAAACCCTCCAAATGGTAATCAGCTATAAAGCCTGAACCCAAATGGGCAACACCAACCGGAGAGTTTTGCATGCGACTCAAAGGTATGATTTAAATTTTAAAGCGCCCTGCTACCTTGACTAAGGCAGGATCGACAGCAGCAACTGGGTCACTGTAGGTGTATTCCAATACATCCTTGGCTGTTTTGATTCTCCCACTGGCCAGCATGTAGTCGGTCATCGCCTTCATATCTCTCACATAGGCATTGTCGATTGAAGGATCAAAAGTAAAGTCACCCCAAATTGCAGTGGCAAGCGCTTTATCTTGTTTTGTTTGTTGACAAAATAAATCAATCACTTCATTTTTATTTTTGGGGTCCGCGACATATTTTTGAGCTCTCACAAGCACAGCCATCATTTTTCGCGTAGCGATTGGGTTTTTCTTAACAAACTCTTGGCTTGCTACAAATAATGATCGAGTGTAAGAGACTTGCACTTTTTCATTTTTATTTTTAGCAAACCCCGACTCCGTCCCTGAGTGAATCAATTCTGTTGTACCACTTTTAAGTGCGTTGAATCCCCAAGGTTGCCAGCACAACATGGCTTGAATATTATTGGAATTGAGCGCTGCCAATTGCTCTGGCGGCGGCATATTAACAACTTGCAAACGTTTTTCATCTAGTCCGTACTGTTTAGCCAAATAATACAAGTCTGCACTGGCAGTTGAGCCTTGCAGTAAACCAATTTTTATTTTGTACAAATCTTCTGGCGTTTTGATATTGGCATCTTTGCGTGCAATCAATTTATCAGCCACTGTTGCAATTGCGTTGTTACCAAGGATAACAATCGGGACACCCGAATGAGCCATAGAGACAGGCGGTAAATTACCAGGTGTCCACAATGAAATTTCACCCGCTACCAAGGCCTCGCCAGCGATGGCACCGCCCGCAAATGTTTTGGTATTGATTTCAGTAAAGCCAGCGTCCTTGAACCATCCTTTTTCAATTGCAACCATATGCGGTGCAAAAACCGGATCGTTTCCAAAGCCAAAAGCCAACTTGCTAACCTCTGGCGCAGATTGCGCCCAAGCTGGATTGGATATCGCTGTTGCTGCAAGTGCAGCAGTGGCAATACCAGTTTGTGCAATAAATAATCGTCTGTCCATTTTGTCTCCTTTAAAGTTTGATTGAACTCTTGTTTTAATACCGACCTCTACCAACGAATTTTTTTAATAGTCTTGCAAGTATGTCATCGGCCAACATGCTTAAAAAGCCAATTAAAAGAATACCAAATATAGCGACACCGAGCCTTGATGTTTCTCTGGACTGCATAATCAAATATCCCAATCCACTATCAGAAGCAATTAATTCTGCTGCCACCAAAATTCCGAAAGCCAAACCAAAAGCAACACGCAATCCAGTTGCAATATCGGGTAAGGCTGCTGGAATCGCCACCTTCAATAACAACTCAATACCTTTGACGTCCATCGTTTGGGCCGCACGCAAAATAACCGGCGGTATTCCCACCATACCTCGCCATGCGTTTGTAAATATAGGGAAAAATGAACCTAAAAAAATCACAAACCATTTAGAGGGCTCACCCAATCCGAACCAAACAATGGCCATTGGTATCCATGCCAAGGGTGGTATCGGGCGTAACAATTCCAATATCGGTTTGAAAGCTAAGCCTAAGTATTGATACCAACCGACTGCAATTCCCAAGCCGACACCAATGACCGCTGCAAATGTAAATCCAATAAGGATGCGACTCAAGCTCGTTGCAATATGCATCAATAATTCTTGGGCAGTCAATACTTGCCAAGCCATATCCATACATTGAATGGGGGATGGCAGTACTTGTATATCTTGCCAAATCCACCTTGCAGATAACTCCCAAACCAAAAGAAGCATCAAAATACCCATCAATCCATACAAATTAATTCTTTTAGATATCGAGTGAAAATGAGAATCATTCATACGCTTGAACGATTGTGCTCTTGTTGTTGCCATGGCATTAGTTTTCTCTCTAACCATGCCAATCCGGTTGTCAGTAAAAAACCCATCATGCCCAAAATCAGCATTCCGACCATGGTGATATCGGTTCTGTAAAAAGTTCTGGCCTCCATAATCAAAGAACCCAATCCAATTACAGTTCCAATCATTTCTGCACCCACAATGACCATAAAGCCAACGCCTAATGAAATTCGCATGCCCGCAAAAATTCTTGGCGATGCAGATGGCAGGACCACTTTTAAAAATAGCTCTAATCCGTCAGTATCCATCGTCTTTGCAGCTTTCATCATGACAGGATCGACTTGCTTAACCGCTTCAATAACATTTGATAGCATGACCCAAAAACATCCATAGGCGATTAAGAAAATCTTGGCTTGTTCACCTGTACCAAACCAAACAATAGCCAGGGGTAGCAATGAAAGCGTCGCAATTGAGCGACAAAATGCAATGATGGTCGACGTTAAACGATCCAATACATGAAATCCGCCTATCAATAATCCAAGAGGTACGCTCAAACTTACAGATAACAAAAATCCAATGATGATTCGTTCAATGGTTTTTAGCAAGTGCTGATCAATCGTAACGTCTGCTGGATAGCCTGAAAAAGTCAAATCTAAAAAACTCATCCACAATTTTGAAGGTGCAGGAAACCTAGTTGGCCGCAAAAACCCCAAAAAGCTTGCTAACTCCCAGGACAGCAAAAAAACAGTCAAGACAATGAAAGGGATTAACCAACTTTTTATTTTGTTATTCACTTTTATTTTTTTCAATTATTGAAGTGAAGTCCAAATTTCTTCATACAGTTCAATCAACATGGGATCAGATCGCTTGCGAGGCCTTTGACGATCAATTTTTTTCTCGAGCACAATTCGTCCAGGTCGCGGTGCCAACACAATAATGCGATCAGCTAGCATTAACCCCTCCCAAATACTGTGCGTTACAAATACCACTGTCTTTTGCTTTAAAGACCATACACGCAAGAGTTCGTTTTGCATCTCTATTCGAGTCAATTCATCCAAGGCGCCAAAAGGTTCATCCATTAAAAGTATTTGTGGATCCAAAGCCAATGCTCTTGCAATTGCCACGCGTTGTTGCATGCCACCCGATAATTCAAATGGGTATTTTTTTTCGGCCCCTGCAAGGCCTACCAAAAGAAGTAATTTTTGTGACAACTCTTTAGATTGTTCGGCATTAAGGCCTTGCTTACGTGCCGCAAACTGAATATTTTGTTCCGCATTGAGCCATGGGAAGAGCGCGCCTTGTTGAAAAACCATTCCTTTTCCACGGCCAGGACCGGTTACATCAATACCGTCTACTTGAACTTTTCCGCTCGTTGCTATTTCTAATCCGGCAACGATATTGAGCAAGGTTGTTTTTCCGCAACCACTTCTGCCTAACAATACAACAAATTCATTTTCTTCTATTTGGAGTGAAACATCCCCAAGCACAGGGTGCATATTTTCAGGATCAGAAATAAACTTTTTACATACATTATTTAAATTAATTTTGTTTGTTGTTGATTTCATAATAATATTTTATTGAAATCTCTATGATTCACAATAGGAAAATGAGCATATCTGATATTCTTATCTGGAATGCAATATTCAATTAAGTGTTAAGTTGACTTGCTCCCTGCAAGCCGAACCCAATTGATCAACCCAATGCCGTAGCGACAAGATTCTTGACGCCCGCTTGACGCCCGCTTCCCGTCCAGACCAACTCAAGCGTCCAGAGCTGGACGCTTTGACTAAGTTCTGTGAATAAGCAATTGCATCGTTTTTTGCTCACAAGTTTTTATTGCTTGCAACACGCATTTGCATTTCTCCCATTCAGATTTTGACAATAATATTTGTCTACAGCATTGGGGAATGCCGGTTAAAGTTAACGATCAATGGTTACGGTTGACCTGATTGGCCAGCCATTCCATGCTCTCTGCCACTGCATGCTCTTCTCCTTTAGATGCATGTAATGGCGAAAGATAGTCAATTTCAAGGGCCAGTATTCCGTCATATTTGGCATCACTTAATAACTGCAATATTTGCGGCAAATCAATTAATCCTTGCCCTAAAGGGACGCTTGGCCAAAAAGCAAAAGTACGAGGGTCCCCTTTTTGCGCAGTGACGTCCTTAATGTGTGTAGCACGCGTATAGGGTACCAACTTACGAGCTACCTCAACAGGATCTTCTAGCATTCGAAGATTATTTGCAGTGTCAAAGCACACGCCAAGCCAAGGAGAGTTGATGCATTCAATTAACTCAACCAATTCGTCTGCCAATAAGTCAATGTGGTTCTCAATGGCCAATACAACTTGATGTTTGGCTGCTTGCTCAACCAGTGGTTCAAGCAATTTGATCAAACCTATTTTGTGTTCGCTCCATGAAATTGGACGAGTTCTTCGACTTCCAGCACAAATTCGCATTACTTTGGCACCAATTTGGTGCGCAATTTGGATGTGTTTCATGCATTCAACAACAGCATGCGCATTACCTCCCGAGCAAAGACCGTTAGGGTGCCCCCATGCCCAGACTACCTCCAAGTTCCTATTTTCAAGTTCAGTGCGAATTGCCAATATTGAATTGGAGTCCTCATTCAAAAAGCAAGACTCAAGTGATACGCCCTTCGCTT
>Ga0214919_10001701_pt1 | contig 35580 bp, 59 predicted proteins | sample LL1503_MetaG_FD_177994 | JGI IMG/M metagenome (GOLD analysis project Ga0214919, IMG submission 177994) | Freshwater microbial communities from Lake Lanier, Atlanta, Georgia, United States - LL-1503 | ecosystem: Environmental > Aquatic > Freshwater > Lake | place: USA: Georgia | collected...
TGTGATCCAAATGCTGGTAATCTACAATCGAGTAAATGGCAAAATGTTAGACATTTAAGAAAAGCTCATTGCTATTGGATTGTTGTAAGAAATTCATTAAGGTGTGAATGTAAGAAAAAATCTTAATGCTATAATAGGAAATTTAGAAATGCCAAATATTGAACTGATACAAGGTAATTGCATAGAGAAGATGAAAGATATTTCAAATGGGAGTATTGATTTGGTTTTGACTTCTCCACCATACGATAATCTCCGAACATACAATGGAAGCTTAGATTGGGGAGAGCATGTTTGGAAACCAACCATTCAGGAATTATTCAGAGTAATAAAAGATGGTGGAATTGTGGTATGGGTAGTTGGAGATGCCACAATCAAAGGAAGTGAAACGGGAACATCATTCAAGCAAGCACTTTACTTTAAAGAAGTAGGGTTCAATTTGCACGATACGATGATTTATATGAAAGACAACCCCCCTCCTGTTGGTGGCGATATGAGATACTATCAAGCATTTGAATTTATGTTTGTATTTTCAAAAAATAATCCTAGTGTTTTCAATCCTATTGTAGAGGACAGAAGAAATAAGTGGAATGACAAAAGAACATCAAGAGTTCGACCAGTAACAAGAAACAAAGCTGGAGTGTTTACTGAAAAAAATGTCAAAATAGAAGGACAAGTAAAATTACAAAATGTGTGGAGTTATGTTGTTTCAGGAGGAAGTGTTGCGGAAGAAATGTTTGCTCACGAACATCCGGCAATTTACCCTGAATCTATGGCAAGAGATCACATTATTTCTTGGAGCAACGAAGGAGATACGATTCTTGACCCATTTATGGGAAGTGGAACTACTGGCAAAATGGCAAAGAAAATGAACCGCAATTTCATAGGCATCGAACTTGACCCAGAGTATTTTAAAATTGCAGAGAGGCGTATAAATGAAAATTCATTATAGTCACAAAGGTGACTTGAGTGTTTCCAGCTAAAAGTACAAAGATAAATTAGTTAAGGAATTTAGAGATGCCGAAGATTGAACTGATGCATGGTGATTGTTTGGAGAAAATGAAAGATATTCCAAATGGTAGTATTGATCTGACTATAACATCTCCACCCTACGACAATTTACGCACATATAATGGCAACATTGAACAATGGGGAGAGCATGTTTGGAAGGCAGTTATTCAAGATTTGTTTAGAGTTACAAAGCAAGGTGGAATTGTGGTATGGGTAGTTGGAGATGCCACAATTAAAGGAAGTGAGACAGGAACATCATTCAAGCAAGCATTATGGGCTAAAGAGTGTGGTTTTAATTTGCATGACACGATGATATATCAAAAAAACGGATGTTCACTTCCCAACCCAAACAGATATTTGCAAAATTTTGAATATATGTTTGTGTTTAGTAAAGGAAGTCCAAAAACACATAATCTTATAGCGGATAGAGAAAACCGATTTGAGAGATGGGGTAAGACAAAAAAAGTGAGGGAAAAAGATGGAAGTTTTACTGTTAGGCAGACAAAACCTTTTAATAAATTTGGAAGAAGATTTAATGTGTGGAAGATAGCAAGTGGAGGTCAGGGGAATCAAACGGTTGATGATTTTTCTTTTGCACATCCTGCCACATTTCCCGAAAAACTCGCCCATGACCACATCATATCTTGGAGCAATGAAGGAGATACAGTTTTAGATCCATTCATGGGTAGCGGAACTACTGGCAAGATGGCAAAGAAAATCAACCGCAATTTCATGGGCATCGAACTTGACTCAGAGTATTTTAAAATCGCAGAGAAGCGGATAAATGAAAATTTATTATAGTCACAAGTGTGACTATAATATTTCCATCTAAGAAATCATATTTCTTTGTCCAATATTTCTAATGAACTATGTTCACTTAAAACCTTTCCTTGTTCGGATTTTGCATCATCTTTTGGTTCTGCTTTACAAACAAATTGTTTGTTTCCAATCCAAACAAGAAATTCATCAGTTGAACCTTCTCTTTTTTTAATGGCTACCTTTAATTCAAGATTTTCTTGAATTATATCTACATGAATAAAATCAGAGCTTTCTTCGTATAGTGAGGAGCTATTCCAAACTTTTGTTTTCCAGTTTGGTCTGAAGTTCCAAGTTTCTTTTTTGAGAATTTTATTTGCATGTTCTGCATCTGCAAAAAACCTCTCTGAACAACAAAGTGGACAAAATGCATTTTTTGGCAATTCGCCTTTGAAGTATCTGTTGTCTGTAAAGACAGTTCCACAATCTTGGCATTCTCTTTCCATTGTAATTCTCCTTAACTGGCTGTTAGTTGTTTATATTCTTCGTGAATTTTTGCAATATTTTCAATTACTTCTATACCACTCAGACCTAATTCTTTTATTCTTTTCAAGGTATATTCATCACGGGTTGGTTCTCCTTTCATAAGAAACCTATGAGCGGTGGATTTAACTGCCTTAATTTCGATAATAATTTCATTATTACCATCTGAATCGACTCTGTATTTTTTAACGATTTTAACTGGCTCTGCCTCTATTTCTCCAGTTTCAAGGTTAACGAAATCACCACCAGCAGTTAGTATTTTTTGAGTGACTTCTACTTCTCTTTCGTCCATTCCAAATTCATCTAAGGTCTTTGGAAGACCCATTAAATCAGCCATTTTGTCCATTGGGATAATAAAATACCTGCTATTTTTGCACTCTAAAACATTTTCTTCATCTTCTCGAATCATTTTTAATTCTCCATAAGGTTAAGGTTTCTCTTGCTATTTTGTTATTCGTTTTAAATGGGAAAAACTTCAATTAAAAATTGATATTTTCCCAAAATAAATTTTTCTCTACTTATACGGGACAGCATATTGCCTGTTTGTAGTGGAAAAATCATTATTTTTTGATTATAATAATTTTGACCCTAGTTTAGGAAAATGAAATGATTGAGATTAAAAATATGATTAGACAAGCAAATTCAAAAGATTTTGATTTTATAGACAACATTGGTACAAACAGTTATCCTGTTAATTATTATGAGGGAAGTGAGTCTTTTCGTTCCAAGGTAATAGGATATCCTGAGGGATGTTTTGTATGTGAAGTAAATAAGGAAATAGTTGGTTATATCATTTCTTTTCCTTATATTTTGGGAAAATACTATCCTATAAACGAAAATTATAAAAATGTGGAAGATCCAGATTGTTATTACATTCACGATCTTTGTGTGGAAAAAACGCATCGTGGAAAGGGTTACGGATTTGCTTTGGTAGAGGAAGTATTAAAGATAAGATCAAATCCCAAGGTTCTCATGTCTGTTCTTGAATCTGAGAATTTTTGGAAAAGATTTGGATTTGAAAGTCAAAAAACGGTTGATTATTATGGTTTAAAAGCAGTTTACATGAAAAGACCATAAGATTGTGATGACTTTTAAAGTTTATGGTGCATATTTTGGGGCGTATTTTTATAATACGATATAAAATTGGATTTAGTTAGCGTTAGGGCTTTAAAGTGGTTTGATTTGGTGGTAAGGTTTTTTGGGTTGTCTCCATAGCTCAATAGGTAGAGCACCAACCTTTTAAGTTGTAGGTTGCAGGTTCAAGTCCTGCTGGGGACATGGTAAAAATTATTCGTATTAGGATAATTTGATTAAAGCAGGATGCTGCCATGAAAAATAGTGGTTATGAAGCATGGAAAGCCAGATTAGATTACATGTCCAAGGAATTTCCATTTACTTCAGATGGCATTGTGCGTTTGGTTAATGAGGTAGGAAATCTTCATTCTGATACTGAACCAGCTTGGCGTTCTACTACAAGAATTATTTGGTATAAAGATGGAAAGAAGCATGGGATAGATGCTGATAAGTATGGCAGTTTGCATTATTACTACGAAGGCATCAAGATTCCTGTAAAGTTTTATCAGGCGATGAGAGATTCTAATTTATTGACTGTTGAAGAGGTTTTGAGTCATCCTAATACTGAGTGTCGTTATGTTGGGGTTAAGATCATTGGGCACGATAGGATTAAAAACAGCAAGAACTGTAAGATAATTGATGTTTGTTCAAAGACTGGCATGGAGTTGTTTTCAATTTCAGGTATATTTGAAGAGCCAATATTATTTTTAAAGGTTATCAACGGTACTGTTGAATTAGATGGTAGCTATAAGAATTATTATTTATGTGTTCCGCCAACAATGAAGAGTTGCAAAGAGGCGGTGGCATGGACTTTTAGGATGAGTGCTGAGGAATATGTTCCGAGTCAGGAGACCTGATTTCTTAAGGAGTTTGATTATGAGTTTTCAAGCTAGGCAAGGTGATATATTTTTTCGGGTGGTGGAAAAGAAGGATGTTCCTTCCAACATGAAGAAGTACGGGTCTAATATTTTAGCATATGGTGAGGTTACAGGACATTCGCACAAGATAACATCGCCTTTGATTAGTGATATGGACAGTTATGTGGATGAAAACGGCGACATATATGTGTTATCGGCTTTAGAAGAAATCAAGATAGGGCATGATGAGCATGATGTGATTACATTGCCTGCGAATAAGTGGATTTGTATTTCTCGACAAAGAGAGTATGATCCTTTAGCAGCAGAAAAAGAGCGCATTGTGGCTGATTGATGTAATTTTTAAGAGGGATTTGATATGACTGTAAAAAGGACATTTACTCGTGTATTGCCTGAGAATTCTACGGGTGAGAACATGGCGAGTATAATGAAGGATTATGTTGGTCAACCGATTGCTGTATTGTGTGCAAGATTTAATTATAGGGGTATTTTGAGTAAGATTACAGATGACTGTATAGTACTTGCTTGTGCACATGCTGTGGAAAGTAGTGGTGCTTCAAACAGTGAGAGGCCTAATTCAGAAGATCCGATTGGTTCTTCGGTTATCATTTCATTAAATGCGGTAGAGCTTGTGTATCAACCAAACTGGGTTTTTGCATCATTAGATTGAAAAGTTTTTTGATTGAGTTGCGTGATAGCCTGCTCCATAACAAGAGTGGGCTTTTTTGTTTGTCGTGCATTTTTTTGGACAGAAAAGAGGCGTCCGATTAGAGAGTTACAGAATCGAACTGTATGTGCTGGTATATAAGACCAGTCCTCAAGCCATCGAGGACACTCTCCATAATGATTATAATTTGCCGAATAAAAAAATCAAAAAATTTTTCTTGTTTTTTTATGCAGTTGTAAACGATGTTTGTATTATGGGATAATAATTTCAATTGCTTTGAAACAATGTGGAGTATTTTTTATGGATCAGAATTATGTTGACATAACCTTAGTAATTGATCGGAGTGGATCAATGAATGCAATTCGAGATGATGCCGAAGGCGGAATCAATGCGTTTATAAAAGATCAGGCTAAAAATCAGGGCAAATGCACATTAACTCTGGTAGATTTTGATACAGATTATAGGATAATACACAACGGTGTTGATATCAAATTAGTGGGAGAATATAGATTAGAGCCAAATGGTTTTACAGCATTGCTAGATGCTGTAGGTCAGGCTATAACTTCTACAGGCAGTCGTTTGGCTAAAATGTCTGATTCAGAAAAGCCAGCATTAGTGATTTGCATGATTGTAACAGATGGTGCTGAAAACAGTAGTAAAGAGTACAAGGTTGAGCAGATTCAAAAAATGATTAGCCACCAGCGTGAAGTTTACAAATGGCAATTCAGCTTTTTAGGTGTTGGGGAGAGTGTTTTTGAAGATGCAGAAAAATTAGGCATTGATGCAGCGGGAATTGCATCATATTCTACTGATAAATCATCAGAGTTGTATGATGCGATGAGTTCAAAGGTGACTCGAATGCGGATGTGTTGTGCAGAAGGAGAAGAAATAAGTAATTCTTTCACTCCTGATGAATTAAAAAAAATGATTTAGCTTCATGAGTGTATTGATGAGACTGTACAGCTATCAAATATGGTTTGAAAATTCAAAAAGATTTTTTCATTATTACGATTTTTCAGAAAATGAATTTTTTGGCATTGATCGTGGTCAATTTGAGTTTGGAAGTGTACGATTTTGGCATGAGGATGATGCTAAAAATATAGCGAACAAATGGCAAGAAGAAAGAATAAATTTAGGTTTGTTTCCAGAAGATATGTTGTTAGTTTTTTATATTCGTGGTATACACGAGCAATGCAAGGAAGTTTTTCGCAAAAAGATTTAGGAGTTTAGTCATGGATGACTTTTCAGAAGAGCTTGTCTTTAAAAAGACTGAAAAAATTATTGACGGATATATCGTTCATGAGCGCAGGTATATGGACATGCCTATTTTCACATCTAATGGTGTGCCATATAAACCTTTAGATCCAATTATTGTTGTGGAAAAAATTGGCGTAAATGCTTTAGGTGAGATTCGAAAGCTTTATAGCTCAATACCTCGCTGCGGTTTGACCAAATGTATGAATTGCAAAAGTGGCGAAATTGTTAATGTTATGATTTAATTAAGAAAAACTAATTTATAAGACAGAGGTGAAACATGAGTGAAACAAAAGCAGCACGCCCTATTCTTGCAAAATTCTGCGAAGGCGTTGGAATCGATATAGGATTTGGAGGTTCGGCAATTGTGCCAAATGCTATTACATTTGACATGAACAAGGGATATTGTGACAGTTTAGAAGGGCACAAACAAATATTGCGTGGCGATTGCAAATCTTTGCCATACATTTGCGATGAGGCATTTGATTATGTTTACTCATCACATTTGCTAGAAGATTTCAGTTACAAGGAATTGATTCCTATTTTGAGAGAATGGCGTCGTATTTTAAAGAAAGACGGATTACTTGTTACAAATTGTCCTGATCAACAGAAATTTTTAGCCCATTGTGCAAAGACAGGTCAGCCTTTAAATTTAGCACACAAAGAGCAAGATTTTAGTTTAAATAAATTTCGTGAAATGGCTAATAAAGCTGGTGCATGGGAAGAGGTTTTTGTTGAACCTAATGCAGGCTCATATAGTTGGTATCTTGTTTTAAGGAAAAAATGAAAGTTTTTATACAACCTGTTTCAAAAAGTAATGACATAAATCCCGTAGTGAAGGCAGGAATATTAAACCACTTTCAATGTGTAGGATCGGTCAACGAGGCAGATGTTGTTCTTGTGCCTATCTCTTCAATAGAGCCATTTCAATTACATGATAATTTAAAAAACATAAGAAAGCCTTATGTATTGGTTGATTTTCTTGAATATGGTTCAAGTTGGGATCATATAAACAGACAAGAAACTCATCTCTTTGGCAAAAACACAAATTCTTATAACTGCACAAAGAGCAAATCAGGATTTGTAGAATTAGATGCATTCGTAAAAGCTCGGCCACCTTTAGTTTATTTCAAGCGTGAGCTTTTGGATTCTGAAGTAAGTGAAAGTCTAAAGCCAGTAGAGTTTACTTGTTTATTGCCTTTAAAGCCTATTGTTTCAAAAAGCGAGTTCGATAGTAGAAGGATTGAAGTTTTTTATTGTTGGGGTCTTTCAAGCTGTTCAAGGCCTGCTTTGCATGGTGAAATATTCAAACAGATGTGTCCAAAGGGTTATGGTGTAATTTCTCATTGGGATCAATTTGATGGGTATTTCAAGGACAAGAGAAATAAGACTTGGGTTTCCATATATTCACCTCATTATGTTCGTGTGCCGATTCAAAAAATTGTTGACATTCAAAGCCAATCTAAAATAACAGTTTCCATGTTTGGAAACGGTGTGAAGTGTTTTAGAACTACAGAGTGTGTTGGAGCAGTTCTTGCCATGCCTTATGACAATTTAGCTTGGGGCATTCCTTGGAATCATATGGATAATTGTGTGAGACTTGATTCTAAAAATGAACATGAATCATTATGTTCTGCACTAAACAGCAATGATCTTTATGATGTTTATCGTCGCTCACAAGAGACACTCCAAAAATATGTTGGCTCAAGCTATGTGAAAAACTACATGATTCCAACCATTAAGGAAAAGTTATGATTCCTGTTTACATTGTTTCAAGTCACAAACCAAAAGAAAAATATTATTGTTATGATCAATTTTTTAGCACATTGAACAAGTATGGTTGTCGTCCTTTTAATCTTGGCACAAAGAACAATTACAAAGGATTGATATCAAAGCCCAAAATTCTTTTAGGGCACTTATTAGGACTGAAAAAAAGACCTGAATATATGATTTTTGCTGACTGTTGGGACATTGTGTTTCTTGATTCTGTTCAAGAAATTTTTGAAAGATATAAAAATTTTTCATGTGATATAGTTTTCAATGCTGAAAGGAATCTTTTTCCAAGGGGTGATTTGTTATCGTTATATCCAGAAACAGGAACGCCTTACAGATTTTTAAATTCTGGTTTTATGATTGGAAAAACAGATGCAATGATAGAGTTGTTGAAGTTTATGAAACTTGATCAAATACCAGATGATTATCGTAAGCCAGATGGTTCATGGCATCACGAAAACGATCAAGCCTATTTTTTAGAGGCATTTACAAAGCAACCAGTTTCCATGAAACTGGATGTAAGGTGTGAAATAGCACAAACTTTACATGATGAGCCTTTATCAAGCTTTGATTTTTCTGGAACAAAAGTAAAGAATATTTTGACTGGTACATTCCCAATAGTTTGGCATGCAAATGGTGGTGGTAAAACTGGACCAGTGATGTCTAAGATACTCGAAAGAATTTAAATTCTTTTTATACAATTGTGTGTTGTCTGTGGTATGGTTATTGCCATGATATATAAACTTTGGTTTGTAAATGCTTGTCGTTGGATGGTGACCGAAGATTTTGGTGGTGGTCATAATAATTTAATGACTAGTGTAGAAGTTGCAACCATAAACGAAAAAAATGCCAAGCTTTATTACAAATTTTATTGCGATTCTAGAAAAGCAGCTTTATTACCAATTGAATCAATAGAAATTGTTTGTTTGAATTACAAAACAAAAAAGGAAATAAAGCGAAAAGTTTTATGAACAGTATAGCTTCAAAAATTTATGATTATCCTATTGAATTAACATCATCAACAGAAGATGAAAAGATTTATGCTGCTTGGATAGATGGCAAGAGGTTCTTTTGTGATGCAGATTTTATTGATGATGCTGAAGACGAAAACAGTTATCGAACATGGGAATTTAAAACTTTGATGCAAGCTATAGAAAGCTATGCCTCAGAATACAAAAACCTTGGGCTTAATTTGCCACAAGTGGAAGTTATAATTTATGAAAAAACAGGTCAAGAATTAAAAAGAATTCTTGTGAGAAGCATGGACTCTGTTGCCAACAAGAAGAAATATAGAATTTAATCTTTATTGCAATTTAAGAACATAATCATTATACAATTGAGACATTTGCCATTCTGGAAAGTTATTTCCATATTCAGATGGAATACGAGAAGCTAATTCAGGTTTACGAAAAAAAGGTTCTACGCCACATCTTACAAAATTTGCATATGTTACACCAAAACCTGCTTTTTTAAATAATCCTTCTTGATGATCAATTGGATAATAGTACTTCTGAACAAACTCAGTTTTTACTCCCATTTTTTTAAGTTCTTCTTCTGTAAAGAATACATGCACCCAAGCTTTATTGATCTGTTTATAAAGATGCCCACCATGTCGGCTCATCCAAGAATGACAACGGACAAAAATTTTAGTACTTGAAGAACAAAGAGTTTTTAATTGTTCAAGTAAAGCATCAGGATTTTTAGCGTGATCAATAACATCATAGAGAATAATTAAATCATAAGGTGCGTTTGTAAGCACTTTAGAAAAGTCTGTAGTCAACAAACATTTCTCATCTTGTTCCCAAATAAGTTGACCTGTTGAATTTAAATCATATCCAACAACTTTGGATGCTGTTTCTGATGCTTTTATTGCAACATGTCCTTCACCTGTACCAAAGTCAAGAACCTTTTTATTTGCAAGATTATCTCCAATATAATCTAATATGCCTTGAGCTCTTTCAAACTTATCTTCTTCATCTTGACTACAAATAAGATATTGAGGAGAAGCTTCTGGCCAATCACCAATAAGTAATTTCAAAATAGGATGTGTTTCATTGGGGAAATCAGAAAAATTTATCTTAATACTTGAATCAAAACATGCGTTTAACACTGGTGTTTCCTGAGAAGGAGAAATAACAGGTTTTGACTCAGGAATAACAGGTTTTTGTTGCTCAGCTTCTTTTTTTGGAGCTACCAAATTTACATTATCTTTTTTAAGAAGTTCAATTGCCTGATTTAATAATTCAAGAGCTTTTTGCGTATTGTTCATTTTGCCATTCCTCTGAAGATTTATGTAATAGAGAAAAAATTTACATTATTTTCATTTAGTAAAAATTATTTATGAAGATATTTATTTTACTTTTATTGAGGAATCTTTATTGCAAGTTATATAAAATATTTTAATTAGATAAGTTTAGTATTGATGTATTGATGCCGATCTATTATCTTTTCATAAAGATTACCATGAAAACAACGAATTGGTAGATTGCTTGTAAAATCAAAAACCTTAGGATTATCTCTTCCCAAATAAAATTCAGCATTATGACGAATGCTCGAATAAGGTCGAACAGATGGGAAAGGTTTTTTTATCTTTGAGAGATAATCACCTCTGGCCCACCAAAAATTTCCAGAAAACCGTCCCATTGAAATTTCATCTGGTGCAAGCGATTGTTGAGGATCATTTTTTATATAATCCCACTCTACACCGCACACATCATATTCATCAAGTGTTTTGACGCAATTTTGCCACTTAAAAAGTACAAAATGTTCCATATACTTGCGCCAACTTTCTGCACATAAAACATTATAATCCTGTGGATGCCATTTAGCTCCTTTAGTGTGAATGTACCAAATTTTACTACCAACTAATTCTTTGCGCATGTTGTGAATATATCTTATTGTTTCTACTTCACCCTCTTCTAAAATAGGGTTGTGAACAGCGAACTTAAGTTCTGGGGGTAATTCAATTTTTTGTCCTGAAATACCAGCAAATATGACGGAGGTGGCAGAAAGCAGATCAGTATCTTTAAGTGTTTGCATTTGGTCTGCTAATATTTGTTCATAATTTCCAAGCACACCAATATGCATAAAGCCAATAATAGGTTCATTTGTAGCTTCATTTTTTTTATGATTTATAAATTTAGAAAAAATCATGTAAAACCATTAGTTTAAAGTTTCAATTTATTTGCTGAAATATTTATAAAGATACTTGTTAACTTAAAAAAATGTTTGCATCCATTTTTTAAATGGTCAAAAAAAAATAAATAAATCTAAAAACAAAATTATTGAAATTGTTTAAATTATAAGGTATATTTTTGAAACATTGATGAGAAAATGATGTTTTGATTGAGAAAAAATATGAAAGCATCGTATTATCGTTTATGGTTTATTGCCGCAAAACGCTGGTATGTTTTTCATGATAAAATGGTAAATTCTGATTTATCAAATGAATTAGCTTCTTCTCCTGTAAATTTTGCTAATCCAGCAAGTGCAATGGAAGAATTTAATGTTTATAAACAATCAATAAAAAATTTGGCTCTTATTGTTCCTCAAGTGGCCTTGGAGTATTGGTCAGAAATGAAAGATGGTAGTCAAAATTTGATTTGGCGTGAAATCTTAGAATAATCAAAATACATTTAAAAATACAGCAAATGTCAATTTCAATGCTTTATCATATTGAAGGCTATGCATTGGACTTTCAGATTCAACAACCTTGTGAAATGTTTATAAAATATTGGTTGGTTGATAACAAGGAGTTATAGCTAAACATGAAAATTGAAAAATCAATTGCGTTGCGTTTTTTAAATGCTAACCGTTATATTGAGCTTGATGATTTAGACATGACAGGAAGCGATTCAATAAAAACTTGTCATTCTGTGTTTTTATTCAAAGAAATCAAAGACGCAACAAACATGGTTAATAGAATTAAATTGCAATACAAATCAATAAAAATAGAGCCTCCAAAAATTGAGGTTTGTATTGTAGAACCTAAAACAACAGAACCCCCAGAGCAATGGCGCAAATGGAGTCCATTGCCGTCTTGAAAATAAGTTTAACACAGCATGTTTCAATGGTAGATTAGATTTATTTTTTTTAATTAGGCAATTCCACACATGATGAAACATGAATTGGTTGAAGAATATTGGGAATTATGGTTTACAGAAGCCAATAGACCTTTTCAAATCGATGATCTACTTACAGAAGAGCTTATGGACTACAAGGATCTTGAAGATTTTGTGATAAATTCCGACGAAGTTTTAAAATTTTTTAAAAAAGAAGCTGCGACCGTGATTTGCCAAAGAAGGATGCTTTTTTCACTAAACATAGGACTTCCCGAGCCAAAAGTTGAATTATGGAGAATGCAATGTTTTTCTGACATTGGTTGGATAATTGGCCAAAGATATAGGATACAATTGAAGGAAGATCCTGTATTATTTTACAACGAGCAATAGAATGAAATTTTACTTTAGATTCTGCAGGAAATATTTGGTCATGGTAAAATTTTATTGTTGTCTTTATTTCAAAGAATCCAAGAGATTTGCAAATCAAGAAGATTTTGATTTAAACGGGAAAAAAGTTTGGATGACAGATGTGCAATTAAGCAGAGAAGAAGCACAACTTGAAGCAATTTACGCTTATCAAAAAATTATAAAAATAAACTTTTCACAGTTCGGTTTAAAAATTCCAATTGTAGAACTTGTAACTTTTAACTCAGAAACAAAAGAAGTAGGCAGAACCAGACTAGAATGTTAAATTTATCAATCAATTTTATTTGATTCACAATTCGTGGTATGATCTCAGCAAAGGAGTCGAGATCATGAAAAAATTATGGTTTATTCAATTTGAAAACGGACGATATGTCAGTTGGGATGATTTTGACATCGACGGTAAAAGTAATTTAGGTAATATGAATTTAAAGATTTATTGCACAGTTAATCACGAACAGGTTAAACGCAGAGAAAAACAATTAGCCAAAGAATATCTTAAAGCAGGGATTCAGTCTCCACTCATGAAAATTGTTTATAAAGAAAAGAACGAAGTTTTAAAAACTTGCTTGTGTAAAAACCATGAATAAAAACTCTGACTTTTATTGGAAAATTAGATTTTTTGAAGGACGCTTTGTTGTTTGGGAAGACCTAAATGATCCTGTCAAAGAAATGAATTGCTATTTACAAACAAACACAAATGTCGAAAGCGAATTTTTTACAAACAGTCGTGAAAAAGCATATGGCATAATTAAAGAAATAAGAAAAAGTTATAATGATGCCGGTATAATCAGTCCAAAATTTGAATTGATTATGTTCAGCTTGAATGAAGCAATAATTTATACAGAAAAAATCAACAACTAAAAAATTATATCGATTAAGTTCTATTTTTTTATTATTTGTTTAAATAAAACATATCTTCCAATATTTGCACGCAAATTTAAAATTAGTTGATGTTGACTTCTTGAACAATCCATGAGACAAATGAATTTGTTCAAAAAAGTCATTAGATTGGTGAATCACTAATGTCTATTACAATATTTAAATATATTTTAAAAGAAACAGCTGATTATCGAGGACATGAGGAACATATTAAAATAAACATTCCTTGTTTAGCTGAAATTTTAAAAGTAGATGAGTGTGAAGGAAAACTTGTGGTTTGGGCTTTAGTAGATATATCATTATCGCTAGAAGCAAGACATTTTGTCATATACAGAGATGAGCAAGCAATGCTAGCTGATCATGGTCATTATTGTGGCACCGTACAAATGAATGGAGGCAAAGTTGTTTTTCATGTTTTTGACAAAAATAATATATCATAAAACTTTTAAGGAAAAACAAAATGGAAAATGAAAGACTAGATGAAATTGGACTAAAACACAATACAGATAAAGCATCATGTCATCATGATTATCTTAAAAAATATCAAAAATATCTTCCTTTTGATCGCAAAGATTCTTTAAGAGTTCTTGAAATTGGAGTTTTAGAAGGAGCATCTGTAAAAACATGGGCAGACTGGTTCTATAACGCAGAAATCATTGGTCTTGATAGAAATCCAGCATGCAAAAAAACAGAGCAAGATCGAATAAAAATAGAAATAGGCAATCAAGCAGATAAAAACTTCTTAAATTATCTGACAAATAAATACAAACAATTTAATTTTATAGTTGATGATGGATCTCATCTTCCTGATGATGTAATTGCATCTTTTGAGCATTTATTTCCTAATCTTGTATCTGGTGGAATTTACTGCATAGAAGACACATGCACATCATATTGGACTGAATATGATGGTGGTCTTTTACAATCTCATACACATATAGAATATTTTAAAAGATTGATAGATGAAGTTAATTTTTATGGTGTGTACGCACCAGAACCATATTCGCCAACAGTTCGTCGTGATTCTGTATTGATGGAATACGAAAAAAAGAGAAATCACATTTATTTGGGCATGGATATAGAGTCAATTTTATTCACAAATTCTATGGTCATAATATCGAAAAGATAAGAGGAATAAAATGGCAAAAAAGAAAATAGGCGACAAAATCATTATTGATTTTGTTGGTAAGAAAAAAGATTCTTATCTTCTTGGCACTGCTCTTAGTCTCTCTGATGAATTAGGATATGATGGCGAAGTAATTTGTAATGAAATGAGATCTGGAACTAGCGAAAATCTAATTAAAGTTTTCAATAAATATTTTGGTGACCATGTTATTTTAAAGGACGATTAAATGTCTGTTGTTTTATACAAATTAAGATTTTGGGACAACAAAAGATATGTGGAAACAGAAGATTGTGATGCAGAGATGTTTTTCAGAAACGAACAAGATCAAAGAATGTGTTGGAAAACCAGAGAAGACGCAATCTTAATGAAAACAGCTATAGAAAAACAATATTCAAGAATTGGAATTCATCCACCAGAAATTTGTTTGGAAGTATTTTGTACTGAAAGTCAAGAAAGCAATGTCTATCGATTACCCTATGATTATTGGCCATAACATGTAAACAAACCTCAAATTTTAAGGTATAATTACAAAAATCTTCATGTTAAGGATGTTACATGGATAGTAGAAGTGAAACTATTATGTGGTTGATGTGTTTTGGTGGTGTCGCTGCCTGTATGATAATTGCCAATTTAAAAGCAAGTTTAACAGCAGCACATGAAAAAATATATGAATTAGAACAAGAATTAGAAGAAAGAAAATCAAGGATGCAATCCTATGGGTTGTGACATACATGCCTATATTGATTATGATTCTCCAAAGGATCAAGGAGAGATTGATCTTGTCAATTATTTTGGAGAAATCAATATTTTTCGACATTATGCATTATTTGGTCTAATGGCAGGCGTAAGAGGACAATATAAACTTTTTAAACCAAAAGGATTGCCAGAAAGACTATCGTGGACAACAAGAGATAAAACAGTTATTTATATTGTCGAAAAAACAGAAGAAAAAAACGAAAATTCATATACTTGTGAATATGTTGAAAAATGGAATCTAAAATATACAGACGACAGCAAAACCAGAGTATGGGATCCAGACTTTCACACGCATTCTTGGCTTGACACAAACGAGATAAATAAATTATTGATTGAATATGAAAAAATTGGCGGCAAGTGCTTTGCTTTGGAGGCAGCTTATCATGCTATGCTGCATCTTGAAGATTTAAAATGTCATCCCCGTTTAATATTTTGGTTTGATAATTGATTAAATATCTTAAGCACAGGTGCAAATGATGCTTATAATAATCAACCACAAATACACATATGAATGTGATTTTCCTGTTGAAGTAGGCGATAAAGTTAAATTGCCTAAGGGCGATAAATGGTGGATCGGAAAAGTGACTGATCTTGAAAGCAATTATACAGGTTCGGTAAAAAAGGTTCTTTGTTTTGCTGATGAAGAACCTCCTGTTTCCAAATTAAAAATTCATGGGTATCGCAGTCTTGATGATCCTTGGGAACCTTCTATGAAGGAATGAAACATGAAATGTTTCAAGCGTGAAGGTAAAATGTTAAAAATAAAAGAAACTAGCCCCAACGCTTTATGGCATAATCATAAAGTTTATAATCCCATTTATTGATAATGCGAATCTGATCAATTATTTTTTTTGGAAATACTTCAGTTTGTAAAATTTCTGAGGTTTTGTTTAAGTGAACAACTTTTTCGCTTTCCCATTTCATAAGTTCGCAAAGTCGGTCATATGATTTTTGATATTGCTCTAAAAATCCCACAAAATAAAATTGATCTAAATTACGACATGCTTTTTCAAAAATTTTCTCAGGATTAAACAATAAATTAGAATCACCCCAAACAGGATACATTTGAACCTTTGATTGATTATATGTGCTATTTGATAGTTCATTATCAGCAGCTAAATATCTTGTTTGAATGTTGGCTAAAACATGTGGTCTTTTTTGAATCATTTCTTCCAAAGAACTATATGGAAAATTAAAATTCCAATTATTAAATTTGTAATCAATAGTAATGTGATTAAACTGAGATATCATCCTATCAACAGGATCACGAAGCATGGTTAAATAACGCATGTTGTTTCTGCCAAAGATGTGATGTAGTCCATGGCCAAAGTGACCTCTTACAAGCTTGTAGTCTTTAACATTTAAAGGCCAAGCCTCAACTAAATCAGGCCAAATTTGATAAGGTAAAATTTCATTTTTTGAATAATGACCGTCAATCATTTTCGCAAATGAAGTTCCACCAGTTTTTGGTATGTGAAGAAAATAATCAATCATCTACATGTATTTATGGGAGATATCTTGAAGTCAGATTTTGATTTCAAATTGTTTGGCAGATTGCATTTGAATAATCTTGAAAGTGTGGTAAATTATGACAGAATTTGCACTGTGCAGATGATGGTAAACAGCGAAATATTTGAGGCGAACATGGAAGTTATCAGTTCAGAAGATTACCTACAAGCTGTTAGACGAATTTTACAGGTTTTTCATTCTGAGGATGGAACATTTGAAAACGAAGAATTACAAAGGCTGGTTTTTGCGGTAGAATTATTCCAACTCAAAAACCAGATGGGCACAAGTGATTATGACAAAAAATGATGGTCATAAGTTTTTTAGGAAACTAATAAACAAATATCCAGATGATGCATCTTTGATGCTTATCGACATAATAACAGATTATTTCATGTTTCCTCTTAATGAGGATAAAAATAAATATTTGTTAGATGAAATCAAAGTTGGCGTAGCAGCTATCTACACGGGTACAACTGCTAGTAAAATCAAAGCTATTAAATTTGTAAAAGACAAAGTTAATTGGTCTCTCAAAGAAGCTAAAGACTATGTCGAGAACGGAATCATTCCAAATTGGTCTTATGGCTCAGAACGAATGAAAATTTTAAATCAAATCTTCGAAAAAATCAGTAAAGATTACCGCATAGATTGATCCATTTGTTCTTGAACACAAGACAGGAGAAATCAAATGAAAGCAAATCTATTTGCTTATCCTGAGCAAAAATACGGGTTGCGCTTCAAAGAAGCAAATCGCCCCGTGTTAATCGAAGATTTTGACAAAAATGTTGATTATTTTATTGAAGACAAAGAAACAAAGATGATTCTTTGGGACAATAAAAAGAAAGCTATTTTAGGGGCACAAACACTTGCATATCAATACGAAGATATAAAAGTTGATATGCCTGCAATTGAAATTATACATTTTATAAAAAAATATATTTGTGAAGTTGATTTTTGGGAAGAAAAATGGAGTCGTCTTTTAATTCCAGAAATAGATTTTGACTATATAAAAGCATAGGGGGATTGTTGGAGCTTGAACTACTAAAACAAGAAAATGGTTACGAACTAAAAGTTGGTTCTGGAGGAATTAAAGGCTCCAGCATTGAAGAACTCACAGAAATTGTGGGTATGATGGCCATATATCTTGAAGAATTGGAAAGCAACTCAGTTCAAGCTCAAGGCGTTCGTAGTGGAGCTTGGCCACGAATTAGAAAAGAACATCTAGAAGAACATAACAGCTGCGAAGCCTGTGGATGTAAAAAATCTATTTCCGTACATCATATTTTGCCATTTTATAAAAATCCAGACTTAGAATTGTTGAAGGATAATTTAATTACATTGTGCTTTATATGTCATTTTTGGCTGGCACATTTAAAAAATTGGAAAAGCTATAATGTTCATATACGCCGAGATGCAAAGTGGTATAAAGAAAAAATAAATGAAAGGCCTATTTGAAAGAAATTATTTGTATAGCCTGTGGCAAAAAAAGAATATACGACACCCAAAAATGGTGTAATATTTGTCATTGTGAAAAAAAATTACACGAATCAGATGGAAGTTACGAATTGCATATAAGATCAAATGGAAGAAAACTTCAAATAGAAGATTTAGATGATTATAATCCTTGGATAAGTGTTTTGTGCGATTTTGAAACAAAACAAATTACTCTATGGAGCTTGGATAAAGTTGAAGAAATTGGAAAGCAATATCAAGCTAGCTTCAAAGACATTGGATTGCCAGCCCCTCAACTCGACTTGTATATTTTTAACAATATAAATGAAATTGATAAAATAATACCACTCAAATGTTTTGTTTGATAAAAATCATTGTAAGCTTTAAAAAACTATGTTTTTAACTTATAATAATGTCATGGAGCATGACATGAAAAAGAAAAAAATAGAACAAAAATATCGTTATCTTGACGATCCTTGGGTTCCTTCTATCGAAAACGAAATAAAAGAAATAAACGAAATAAACGAAACAAAACCTGCAAAAGAAAAAAGATCTTATTCAAAAAAACATAAAAAAAATCCATTCATTACGCCTCCAAGTTTGCCACCAGTCTGGAATAAAACAACAAACGACAATTTTAAAACTATGTCAGAAAAAATTGATGAGCCTTCTTATAAAGACAATATTCTTAAATGGTCATTGGTTACCAATGTAATATTGCTTTTATTCTTTTTTACACAACCGTTTTTAAACTCAGATATTGTTCAAATTTTATTTGCATCAACTTTAATTGTTCCATCTTGCATAGGATTAGTAGGTGTACTATTAACGATGATATTTAAAAATAAAAAAAAGAGTCATGTTTGAACATGACTCTTTTAAGTTGGAAAAAATATTCTTTAACCATTGATGGCGAGCCAAGGATTCCCGCTCATTACCCTAAAAGCACGACAGAGGTGGTAATTGTTGTCAGCACCTGTAACACCCGAAATTCCGATATAATCACCATTAGGAATCCAAGGAGTTACATCAACCTTGCAAATCAAAACATTATTCATATAAACAGAAAGAGTCCTATCTGTTCCATTCCACAACAACTCCCATAAACGGAAAGTTTCATTGTCTAAAGTTTCATTGGCATAAAATGTAGTATTTGCTAAATTACCATTAAAATATACTTTTATAGTGTCATCATTATATTCATCAATATAAACACCCAAAGCTCCATTATCAGAAGAGCCTGAGTGCAAGGGTGTATTTGCACCCATGAATATAGTCATACCGTCAGCACCATCTCCTTCGCCAGCGTATGTTGTAGTTCTAATATAAATATTTTTTTCAAAGTTATAACTTTTTTGCCAAGTTAAAGAACCCAGTTGGCCATCAATATTATTAGTTAACACTACTCCAGAATTTATACCATCATAATAAGCATCGCCTGAAATCAGTCCGTCAAAACCATCAGGAGAACCATTATCAGCACACCAATCAATAGGCGTGTCTCCAATGCTAACATTTGAGAAAGGATTGGCATGAATTAGATTGGCTTGGGCAACTACGCCCACATCGACTAATTGTTTTGCTCTTTCAAAATCAATTTGATTATTGAATTTCAATATCGTTATAGAACCATCGGCACTTTTTCCAATAATTTTTTTGGAAATATTTTCCTTATTCAATAGTTTCTTCAAATTTTCCAGTTTTTCAGTTGAAACATCTAAATTAAACATTCTACTCCTCAAGATTGCAAAATTGATTCAAGCAAATGCAGCCAGCCACCATCCTCTACACCCAGAGGCGCTGCATCATACCAATCCCATCCCATAACATATATTTTCCCCGAACCGTATGGAATCTTAGTTACCACAGATTGATTTGTGCCACTACCTTCATAAATCACTACAGAATCTGGCGGTAAAGTTGAAATATCAAGTGAACTGGTAGCACTCAAACTTGGAAGTGTACTGCTTTCAGATGGAAAAAGAGCAGAACCAGCAACTGTAATATTTATTGGTTCATAAGCACCACTATCAATAATACTAAAACTAAATATATCGTTTAAAAACTGAACCACATCTCCATTTCCGGGATTGAACATTACCAGTTTACCACCAGAATTAACAAAACTGTTAATTTTATTTTTAGCTCCCGAAGTCAAATCTGGGAGAATATCATCATGTTCAATTTCTGGTATTAAAATATAGCCTGCTGTTGAGTTGACAGTTGTCCAACCAGATTCACTAATGTCTGTAAATGTTTGATAAGCTATACTGTTGTCATCAAAAAGAGCAATTAAGTTATTTGCTTCGTGTTCGCTGCCTCCCATTGGATCAAGAACATAATCCACATAAGTGTCATTGATTAGTATATAAATTTTATCTTTTTTATTTCTAATTATTGGTTGATATACTGTCAACCAAGGAATTGCACTTCTTACTTCAAAAGACTTGCAATAGTGAGTGTTAGTTGAAGCACCTGTGTATGCAAAAACTCCCGCAAATGGATAGGTGTTATATCCACCACCAACATTTACTCTACAAATATGTTTTCCGTCTACTAGAACAGTAACATATCTTACATCACTTTTCTTGTACTCATAGATAACTTCAAAAGTGCGCCAAGTTACATCATCTAAAACATCTGCAACATAATATTCATCGCTAGTAAATTCGCTAGTTTCTACGACAACTACATTGCCTGCATATTCATTAAAATATACAGAAACTCCACATAAATATAAACCACACAAATCCCCGCCTGTGCCTAATCCTGAAAGGAATGTTCCCTTGACATAAATGTCTTTTGTTAAATCAAATTCTCTATACCAATATGCTTCTCCGTATTGACTTTGAATAGCATCAGTAAGCCTTATGCCTACATTGTGATCTAAATAAGTGGCAGAACCATCATAATCAGCATCTGGATCAACATCCCAAGGAGCACCTTGAGAAGCATTCCAAAGAATGTCTTTATCTCCAATATTAGTTTTGACTAAAGGATTGCGATTTTTCAAACCACTGTGTCCGTGTATAAAATTTTGTGCAGTAACTTCTTGATTGTTTTCCATTTTAATTATCCTTTACTTATTGATAGCCAACCAAGGAGTTGCGCTTTTAACTTCGAATGATTTACATTGGTGGATATTGTTTTGACCACCACAATATCCACTTACTCCAATATAAGAGCCTGTATCTGGATAAGAGCCAACATCTACACGACAAACAAATACATTGTTTATTTGAACTTGAACAAATGAACTTAATGGATTCACATATTCATAAATAATTTCGTATTTTCTACATTGTACATTATCAAGAACCAAATTAGTATAAACTTGGACATCAATTAAACTGCCATTTTTGAATACTTTGACTACATCATCATTAAATTCATCAAAAAATACTGCTACGCCATTGGTCTCATCATCATCACTTGTTAATTCATCTGTTCCAAAGAAAATAGTAATTCCATCAGCACCGTTTCCCAAACCAGAATTGAATGTGCCAGAAATATAAATATTTTTGGTATAATCAAAACTTTTATCCCAATATAGATATCCTTTTGTATTATCTGTAGCCTCAGTTAAAACAACGCCTTGATTAGCATTTGCATAATAAGCCGCTCCATCAAAATTACCTTCTGCAACTGCTGTAGGGTCACCCATGCAGCTATCCCACTTAATAGGAGTGTCGCCAATATTTTGATTTGCCAAGGGACTGGAATGAATCAAATCGACTTGTGCTGATACCTGTCCTGTGTTGTTCACAACAAACTCCTTTTAAGAAATACTATTCTTATTACATAATATTTAACCTAGATAAGGATATTTTTTAACCAAACAAGTTCTAATCAACCAAAATTTAATCAAAAAAAGAGTAATCATAAGGAACACATGGAAGAAAAAGATTTCATAGCAACAAAAAATTATTGGTTTAATACCAAGCCACCTTTATGCCCAAATGAAAAAGAAGTAGAAATTTATGCCCAAGAATGCAAAGGTAGTTATCCTGTGTGTCTTTTTGGACTAACAAGACAACTGCATCATATTGCAGACTTTATGGTAGATTTCAACAGAATAGAAACTGACAAAAGAATTATTCAATGCGATTGGATGTTATTAGAAGAAAAAAGTAAGGTAATAATCGGAGATGGTGTAATCAATCTTTTGGAATTCAAACTTATCGACAAAGCACTAAGTCTTGCTGAAAAATTTGTGACCAGAATATTTACAAAAAAACAAGAATGGATGAAATACGCCAGCTTTTTCCCAAAAGATTTTCCAAAAGCTAGCGAAGTTATCCCTACACAAGATGGGGTTGTAATCGCAATTTATAAGAGACCTAAATAATACCACTCTTCTTAAATTCATAACAACTTTTACAAGATCCACATTTTAAAATTTCATTGCCCTTATAAATTGGTTTACGGCAAGACCAAGTCAATTTCCTTAAATCCTCTGGAAGCATATCGTAAATTTGTTTTTTGTTTAGTTCTAAAACAGGATAAATCTTAATTGCTTTGGTATCAAAGGCGGCAAAAATTTTATGTGCTCTATTGATTCTATTTGTGTGATTAGGATTGTCATCACTTGCTGTAACACCAATTGCGACATTTTTAATTGATGGCATAGAAAAACATATATTTCCAGCAGCAAAAGAAAATATATCACTGTCCCAAATAAAATTACCATTAAAATCTGGATACTTGTGATAACTTTCCGAATAAGTAAAATCACCAAATTGTCTCATATAATCCGTTATTTTCTTAACAGCTATTTCTTCTGCCTTTTGTCTATTTTCTGGATTTTCAAGATATAAATGATGCACATGTAAATTGATTTTTGTTTGCATCAATTTGTAAAAAACGCCAGTAGAATCCAGTCCTCCAGAAAACATAAGAAGCGTTTCAGGATAAATGCGTGTAGCCATAATATTTTACCTTATAGTTCTATATATTTAAGTATAAAAATTTAAGGATAATCATGAAATCTTTTCATCAATTTTACGAACATATTCAAAAGCAAAAAGCCATGAATGAATTCGGCGATATCATGGGGTCTGATCTAGGAACGATAAATTTGCATAAAAGTTCCTCTGGTGAATTAGTCTATGATTTTGAAATGGATGGAGTAAAATTCAATGTTTATTTCCGCCCTTCAAACTTCCGCATCATGGGGTTTCCACTTCATGGTTACATTATTGGATTTACGGGGCCTCAGGGTTACAGTACTACTGGCATGTCTGGAAACAAAGCTGTGGGCATTTATGAGCATTTGCTTATGGCTACTAGAAAATTGTTGGAAATGAAAGCAAACGATCTAAATGAACCAGTTCAATTTCTTGAATTTACTGGCAGAGAACCAGAAATGAATTTAATATACGATAAGTTCATTCGTCGTTATCTTTCTAATACATTCACACGCTACAACCGTAGTCATATTATTAGAAATGATGTAATTAAAGCAATTCAAGATCAAAGTCCTGAAGATGCTCCTTACCTTGATGATGAATTTCAACAAGGTCAAGAAGATCACGCTAGAGAACTTCAAGACATTCGCCAAGAAAAAAATGCTCGTCGAAAATTAGAATTAGGTAGAAAAAAATAAATTTAATTTTATCTATGAATAAATTCATTGTTGATCAAAGCGAAAAAATAAGTGACCAAACATTTATTTTCGCTGATAAATCAACATTTACAAGTCAAGTAATGAACTTGGCAATAGAAACGGTTGCTAAATTTATTGTTGAATTGGAAGATAAATCAAAATTGAAACAACGCTACAGGTATCTTCATGATGAGTGGAAACCTAGCAAAGAAGATTAAAATCTTATCGCTGCACCTAAATAATTGCAGCGAGGTATTATGTGGGATTTTAAAAAATGGTTAAAAATACAAGAAGCTTCAGGATTATCAAGTAACGACTTCACAAGCTTATCTCAAGCTGAACGAATGGCCCAAGGTCGTGATATTGGCGAACCTTTCATAAAGAAACAATTAAAGGCACATGGATTAAATATCATCGATGTTCCATCAAGAATGGACATTAGAGATAAAGTAGACGGCATGCTTGATGGCAAGCCTGTTCAAATAAAACTGCGTCGTAGTGGCACAGAAGGTAGAAACGATATTTCCTTTGAAGTCTGTAGAAATCACAACAATAGATTGCCTTTACAACAACAATTGCAAAATCCCTCTCAACAAGGAAGAGATTTTAAGGGAAAAGTTGCAATTTATTTTGTCATGAACAAAGATGAATCAGAAATTTATGAGATTCCTGCAGAAAAAATTAAAGCATCAGTCAACAACGCAATATCTGAGTTAGAAAACTCTGAAGAAGATGGGTTTCTTACTAGAAGTTTCACAGCATCAGATGGTACAGAATTGAAACCTACTCGTGATCGTGATCCTAATTCGTTTACACCATTTAAAGTCATGGCATTTATTCCTGTAGAAGCAGTTGTCACAAAAAAATATAAGATTGATCTTAATCTTACAGATGCCCCTCAACCCGCTTTAACAGTAGCCACTACAGTCAAAAGTCCAACACTCCCAAAATATGTTCGTCCTGAATTTATACAACATGGTAAAGACGCTCTGTCTACTGGTAGTAAAACTTTCCCAATCGGTAGCACTCAGCCACAGAAAAAGGCTGAAAAAATCTCTGATGCAACAAAATATGCTGCAACCAATGGTTTAAAAATGACTGTCAATCCAGACAACACTATCACATTCTCAACTAATTAAAACCATTCTACTTCTAAAGTTGATATACTTCAACATTTGTGGTATATTCAGCGAATTCGTTTTTAAACTTCTTAAGGAGAATTCCTATGGATATGTTTATATGGGGCGTTATTGCTGGAATAGCAATATCAGCAACCGCCACTTTAATCTTTATAATTTCAATGTTTAGAATGACCCATAAAAATTAAGTTTTAAAACACTGGCAAAGAGGCTTCTGTTTAGAAGCTTCTTTGCTAATACATCATTTTTTTGAAGGTTTTGAATCAACAGAAATTCCTTTTCTTCTTTTTTCAGCATTCGAAGATTGAATTTTTTTAGCTTGTTCTAAGTTTTTCTGATGTTGTGAATAAGCTAAATCTAATTGATTTTGAAGATTCTGTTGTTGAAGTGGATGCATTAAATCTTTATGTGCCTCTAAAACCATTCTGTCCACAATGGTATGTGTGTCTATTCGAACATATTTATCTTTTAAAAAGCGTTCATAAAACTTGTCATAAAGAATTGCCATTTTAGGCTCAGCAGGTGACCAAGACAAAAAATGAGCGGGATGATTGGTGTTTTGAGTTATTTCAATAAGCTTTCTAGTGGCGATTAAAACTTGTGTGTAAATTTTATTTGCTTTAGCACCAAATTTATTTGCGACTGCAAAAAAGCTTGGGCCTCGGAACATGATTTCATAACCTGTAATTTGTGGAATGCCAATATTTGGCATTTGTTCATATCTTTTAAGGAACATTACCGTAAAAAATTCTCTTTCAAAATCAAAGTTATATTCATAACTCTGCATATAAGGATGAAGCATGACATCTTTTACATCTGTTGCATAAACATCAAGCACTTCAGAAACAATATTTTCCCAAAAAACACATTCATATTTTTCTAGCCAAGTTATAAAATTCATGTTGTTTCCTTCCAAATTATTTAGGAAGAAAGAAAAAAACCTCAATATGAATCCTGAAATAATTTTTATATTTGAAGATATAACTCAAATATTTACAACATTAACAAATTTCAATTGGCAACAAAATGAACCCATACAAAGTAGTTAAAGATTTTGAACAAACTCTCGCTGAATTTGTAGGTAGCAAATATGCTATTGCCGTAGACAGTTGCACTAATGCTATTTTTTTATGTTGTTTTTATTTAAAAGTAAAAGAAGTCACAATACCAGCAGAAACATATGTTTCTGTTCCTTGCTCAATAATACATGCTGGTGGAAAAGTAAAATTTGAGAATGTTGAATGGTCTGGATCTTATCAATTAAAACCATATCCGATTTATGATTCAGCTTGTGAAATATCTAAAAATATGTATGCTCCCAACACATATCAGTGCGTTTCTTTTAGTGGAAATAAACCTTTAAAAATTGGTAAAGGAGGAATGATATTTACAGATGACCCAGAAGCGAACAAGTGGTTTAGACTAGCGAGATATGAAGGCAGAAATGAAGTTCCTCTTCTTGAAGATGAATTTTCAATGCTTGGCTGGAATATGTATATGACGCCAGAACAAGCTGCTAGGGGTTTAGTTTTAGCTGCGTATTTAAAAGATATAAATGTAATTCACCCTAAATATCCAGATTTATCAAAAAACAAAATATATAATTAACCATGAATAAAATAGCTTTATCTTTTTCTTATAATGGATCGCACAGAAAAAGTGGATATTTTAATTTAAATCCAATTGATCACATACAAATGTTGATTGGCGCTATAGACTGCGCCAATCAAAACAATCAATGCGATGTAATCGTTTCAGCATTAAACTTTGATCCTTGGAACATGTCTGATTTAGAAAGAAATTATGCTTTAGAAGTATACAAAAGATCAAATATAATTTTGTCAAAAAATGGGTTTCACGAACATCAAGATGGAGCAGCTTCTTCTATTAGAATGGCCACCGAATATGCTGCCGCTAAAGGATATGAATATTTAATACACTTGGCAGAAGATGTTGTAATGGCTTCAGATTTTATAGAATATTTTGTTCGTCATTTAGAAGATAGCGATTATGTTGGGGCACATTGGATAATGCCAGATGCTAGACATATAAAAAATTCATTAACGGCACAAGTTTTTGGATGTAGACCATTAAAATTTGCTGATTTTAATAAAAACAAATTTGTCATGCCATACAAAGTTTCTGTTATTGAAATAGAAATGTTATCAAATATAAATGCCATGAAATTAAAATGGAAAGTAGGAGCAACTGAAAAAAATTTAACTGCTTATCCTGAAGGAAGAACCATCCCTTATCCACAATGTCGTGGCGATGGACCCACTATGTATGAACACTCACATAATCCAGCTGAGTTTAGGAAAATGGTAGAGGCTCGTGGGGTTGTTTGGTGTGAGTTTCCAATTCAAAAACAACCCTCCTTACTTTAAAAAGGAAATCATTGCATACATCAGCTTTTTTAGACGCCCAAGAATTTGTAAAAAAATACTTGCAAAAAAAAACAATGATTATAGCTGACATAGGAAGCTATAATGTGAACGGTTGTTTGAAGCCTATATTTACATTCCCAGAATGGCATTATATTGGCTATGATAGAATAGCAGGACCAAATGTTGATGTTGTAATATCTAATGATTATGATTGGCCTGAAATAAAAACAAATAGTTGCGATGTAGTCGTAAGTACCCAAGTATTAGAACATGTAAAACATCCTTGGCGTTGGATCAAAGAAATTGCAAGAATTTGCAAACCGGGCGGGTTAATTTATATTTGCTCTCCTAACACCATTGCATTTCACGAACACCCAATAGATTGCTGGAGAGTATGGCCTGATGGAATGAGAGGTATATTTGATGAAGCTAATCTTGATGTTGTTGATGTTTATGCAACTCCTATAAATGGATTTATAGGTGATACTACAGGAATTGCTCGAAAAAAATTTAATCACTTATTGATTTAAAAAGGGAAATAATTGTGAATTTAAACTTACATCGTGAAGAATTGAATATTAGAGGTTTCACCATTTTGGGCCAAATGCTCAACAATGAACAGGTTAATTTTTTTTATAACGATTTAATTGAACAAAGAAACAAAAGAATAGAAAAAAATGGCGAAGAAAAATTAAACAAATATGGTGAAATAGAAATGCTGCGCAATTGTGGAAGCTTTCATGAAAACTATAGAAAAATTATTGAGTCTTCTTGGTTAAACGATCTTATTAACACTGCACTAAATGATAAGGCAATTTTACATGGCTATCATGGAATCTTAACAAATGACTACAGTAACGAAAAATCTTTGCCCTTAAGATTTCATCGTGATGCACCTTGGTTTAAAGATACCAGAACATGTATTTTAGTTTTAATGCCTTTAGTTGATTTCACAGAAGAGGTAGGCCCTACTGAAATTGTTCCCGGAACACACCTATTTAAAGACATGCCTAGCAATGAATATCTTGAAAAACATTCTAAAAAAATGATTGTCCCAGCAGGAACAGTTTTTGTAATGGACGGTTCATTGTGGCATAGAGCAGGACAAAATAAATCAGGAAAAATTAGACCATTGTTGCAAATGAATATTACTTTGGCATTTATGAAACAACAAATAGATGTATGGTCTGATGAAACTTTCATAAATTGTTCAGACCTAATAAAAAAAAGGTTAGGATATAATGTTCGCACATATAAAGATCCAGATGAAATGTTAACAGATGATAGAAAATGGAAGTCTGGCAACTATGATACAAAAAACATTCAAATCAGCTGAAAGTGCTGATGAAAAATCTATAAATTATTTAAAATCAATCAGCAATTTTGAATACAAATTGCAGGATGGTATCTGTACAGAAATTTCTTTTCACGATATCAATTCAATATTTGGTGGCACAATAAGAAGAAATCCTTATAAAAAAGAAATCATTGAGATTGTATCAAAAATGAAAGGTTTAAAACACTTTGATATAAGAAAATGTAAAATTTGCAACCTTCCAGAAATGTCATCTCAAAATTTAGAGTTTGTAGATATTAGCTGTAATGATATTGAATATTTTCCAAATTGGATTGCAAAACAACAATTTTTAAAATATCTCAATATAGGAGCAAATAAAATAAAAGAAATTCCAGATCTATCTCATCTAGAACTTGAAGTTTTTAAATTGCACAAAAACACAATCGATCATTTACCGCCAATAGGAAAAAAAATCAAATCTCTTAACTTGTTCTTAAACAGGATTCAAGAAATTCCTAAACAAGTTTTTGATTTAAATATGCTTGAAGTTTTTACATTTGGCGTCACAGAAATGAAAGATTTGCCAAATTTATCTTCTTTAGAAAATATTCGTTGGTTAACTTTAACGGTTAACAAAATTCAAAATATTCCAGACGATATTTGTATGCTTAAAAATTTAGAAGGTCTACAACTGGCAAAAAATTGTATCAAAGAACTGCCTCAAAAAATTGGAGAAATGAATTTAAAAGTTTTAACACTTTATTCCAATAATATTTCAAAACTTCCAGATTCATTTTTTAATCTCAAGTTAAAAAAGTTGAATCTGGCCTTAAACCAAATAGAAGAAAAAGAAAAAAATAAAATTAAAGAATTCTATGGAAATATAGATTTCATTAGTATTTAGGAAGTGATTATGAAAGGTGAAATTATTTTTGTAGCAGGTGGCCCTTGGCAGAAGCCATTTTTAATGTATTTAAAAAATAAAGGTCATTTCGTTTCTGTAGTAAATCCTACTATAACAGAAACAACTTTAATTGCAGATTATCACATTAAGTGTGATGTTAATGACATAGATAAAATAAACAATTATATTAAAAAAACAAAACCAATATTTATTACATCAGATCAATCAGACATATCAACATTTGCTGTATCACAACTTTCAGAAAAGTGGGGTTTACCGGGAAATAACACAGAAGTAATTCAAAAATTTACAAATAAATATTCAATTTATAATTTTGCAAAATCAATAAAAATAAATGTACCAGAAACAAAAATAGTTCAATCACACAAAGACATTGAAGCATTTGCTCATGTCCATGGATTGCCAGTAATTATTAAACCTACAGATGCAACCATGAGTAGAGGATTTAGAAAAATAGAATCATTAAATGAAATAGATCAAGATTTATTTAATGAATCTGTTCAGTTTTCAAAATCAAAACAAGTTATTGTGCAGAAATTTATCTCTGGAGATATGGTTACTTTAGAAGGGGTTTGCTCAGAAAGCAAACATAAAACTTTAGCCACTTCTAAAAAAGATGAAACAAAATATTTTAAACCCGGTATAAATTCAAATCTTCGTTATCCTTCAAAATTATCACAAGAACTTTTAAATGAAATATGCCAAGCTAATGACACATATGTAGAAAAATCAGGAATGAAACTTGGACTGACACATAGTGAATATATAATTAACGAAAAAGGGTACTGGTTAATTGAAATAGGAGCAAGAGGTGGTGGTGCAGGCATAGCAGACAAAATCGTACCATGGGTTTCAGGAGTCAATACCTACGAAATTTTCTACCAATCTTTAATTGGAGAAACAATAGATGTAAAAAAATTAAAACCCTTAGAAAGATGTGCTTTGCTTCAATATTACACAAAAGAAGAAATGAAAAATTGTAGTGAAGAAAAAGCAAAAGTAATTTCAAACATAAATGGAGTCGCTTCTTTTCATTATAACTTTATTGGAAAGCAGTATATTAAAGATTTAAATGACAATCGTCATTCTATGGGCATTTATTTGGGACAATCTGATTTAGACATTGATCAAATCACTGAAAATGTAAAATCTAAAATTTAGTCCCAATCATTTGGAGTAATTCCATTTTTTTCTAATTCTTTAATCAATAAATCATGTGATGCTTTATCAATCTTCATGTGATCAGCATGAAATTCAACAAATAGTTTTTTAACTCTATGAATTGATCCATCTTTTATCATTTTCCATAAAACATCATATTCAGCACCTTCAATATCTAATTTAACATATAAATTATCTTTTTTGCTTGTATTATTTTTTATCCAATTGCTGAAATCGACGCATTCAACTTCAATTGAGGATTCGTAAAAAAAAGGCTTAAATTTTGAATTTACTCGACAAAGTTTGTTTTTAATCAAAGAACTTCCAACTTGAAAGTCATCCTTGCTTATATAAAAGGGAAGATTGCAATCTACTGTCCATATTGCTTTCTTTATAAGAATCAAATTGCTGTCTTTGTAGCTATGATGAAATATGGGATTGGGCTCAAAAACAAAACCTTTGTCAAAGGCTGGAAGTTTATGTAGATACTTTTGTAAACGATGACAATTATGTCCGCCACCATCAACAAATATATTAGAACTAGGAAAAAGCATTATGCTAATACTCCACAACAACAAAACGGGTAATAATGCATTAGTCGCAAAATTTCTTTCAAAACATTTTAAATGCCCATGTTTTACAGTAGAAGAAAACCCTTGTATTTCTAAATTTAAAATAATATTATTTATCATCCCTAACAAAGGAGATGAAGAACTTCCAGATGCAATGGAAGAATATATTTGCAAAATAAAAGAAAGAAATAAAAAATACATAATTTGTGAATTAGGCAATTATTTTGGTCTTGAAAATTATTGCGGATGTAAAAAAGTAGCATTTAAATTGCTTGATAAATTAGAATGGGAAAAAATATCAGATATTTCTATAGATTCACTGCCAAATTTAAATTTTTCTCAAGTTGAAGAATGGGTTCATTCATTGGAATTTATTAGATGAAAATAAAAAACTCATATTCAAAAGAAGGACAAGATAAATTAGCCAAATATTTAATTGGGAATCAAGGATTTTTTTTAGATATAGGGTGTTCTAATCCAAAAAATGGAAACAATACTTTTTTACTTGAAGAATTAGGATGGAAAGGATTGCTGATAGATCATAATCAAAAATATGTTGAACTATGTAAAAAAGAAAGAAAGTCTGATGCATTCAAAATAGACTGCAATTTATTCACAAGGGAAAACTGGATCGATTTTTTAGAAAAAAATAATGCACCTAAAATAATTGATTACATGTCGGTTGATGTTGATGGTTCAAATATAAACTTTATAAGAAATTTCCCATTAGAAAAATATGAATTTAAAATAATGACATATGAAACAGATGTCTATAGATTCGGAAAATCCGTTAAAAACGCAGCAATAGAAATTTTGTCAAAATTTAATTTTTATAAAATTCTTCTTGAAGATGGAATGATTTATGAAAAAGAAAAAATATGGGAAGATTGGTGGGTCAATGAAAAATACATTAAATGTCAAAACATTTACTCTAAAAAAATAAAATGGTCTAAATTTTTAGAAAAGTTAGAATATAGCCTATCAAATATTAGGCTTTTATAAAAGCTTAATTCCAATCATATCTTTTATTGCTTTATTTATAGTTAAATTTGGATCTCCCCAATAAGCCATCAAATTTTTTTGATATAAAGAAGAAAATTTTTCATTTTTCCTTATATAAAAGTGCTCATGTTCAGGTTGCAATAAAACTTTTACATTTACACCCATGCCAGCAGCTAAATGAACAATTCCAGTATCAACAGATATAAAAAAATCCATTTGGTGAAGGTAACAAGCTGTATCTAACCAACAATTTAATTTTGGAGATAAATCAATAACATTACTTGGCAATTTATAAATTGTCTCACGGTTGTCTTTCTTTTGAACAAAATAAAATTGAATAAAATCAGGAAAGCTTTTTAACAAATCTATAGACAATGATCTTTTTTGACCTATTTTTACATAATGACCATCAGCTATAAATCCAACTTTTATTTTTTTACATTCTGGTAAAACATCTTTAATCAAAGGTTTTTTAAAATATGGAAAAATACAATTTCTATGATTAAAAAGTTCGCTTATTTCAATACAATAATCATGCAAAGGTAAAGGCTCTCCTTTTACAACAACATCATCATAAAAAGAACACTCTCTCATAAAAGATGCTTCTTCAATTCTTGCTTCAAAAATAAAACTTTTATTTTTATCCTTTAAAATTAAAGGATATCGAGCAGAAAAAAAATCGTCTCCAAATCCAAGATTTGAATAAACTAAAATTGTGCCATCATCTTTTTTATTCCAAATAGGAGCTTTCATTTTACGAGGCGATCTAAAAACACAAACTAAATTTTCAGATATTTGTTTTTCGTTAATAAGTTGTATTAAATTGCCATTAGGTATTTTTTTATATGTAGGAAGCAAAAGATTTCGTTCTTCAGGTTTTATATTGACGCAAATTTTGCCATAAGGTTCTAAAAATGGAATTACATTTAAATCTTGCATTTCTTTACGAAAAGAATTGAGGTCATTAAAAAAAATGATGTCACAATTTTTAATGGTTTTGCATGGATAATAATGTATTCGAAGAATTGAATCTGGTGGTAGATGAATTGGAGTAGTTTCATCAGTTTTCCAAGGAATACAATTACAATCAACCATTCTACAAATTTTAACTATTTCTTGTTCGCTAATCATATCATTGTTAAATTATGATCAAACAATCTTAAAATCTTTTTTTTAATTTTTAAATTAGTAATACCATTTATTCCTTTTCTTCTTATTTCTTCTCTTGTTTTATTGTAGTGCAAAAAAATAACATTATTTAGATTTGACAAATCTGGATTATCGATTTCTGTGTAATTGAAGACATCTGGCATAGCTTCAACAGGAAATTTACATTCTTTGATTGCAAATGTATTAGCTACCTGACAAAGGTAATATAAATTTTTGTGTGTTTTATTCAACTCTAAGAGCCATTTTTTATAACTACTCCTAAAAGCACCAAGCATTTCACTCGGCATCATAACAACTCCATTATTTATGTAAAATGGAGAAAGAGTCTTAGTATTGTTGTATTTGTAGTTAAAATTTTCTTCCATGTTATATTTTTCAAACAACCTTTTCCATTCTGACAATGGAAAAGGCTCAGCATATCCTATTGTGCCACATATTTTTTTAGTCCTTAAACATTCTTCTGCTTTTTCAATAACAAGTTTTTGATTCCAAACCATAACATCAGCATCTACGCCTATGACAATATCGCCTTTTGGTTCGATGTCCCATTTTGGAGTTAATGTCCAAGGAGGCGAAAGATCAGGGATAGGTTTATAAGAAACTATATCAGCAAAATTTTTCAATTTTGGATCAACTTTATTAAATTGTGCCTCTTGAACAGAAATAGTATGACAACAATTCATTCCTTTTGTTGAAGCGATCATAATTTCACTTTCAAGTTGCATTGAAAGTGAAGTGCTAATAGTCCAACTAAAATGAATTTTCATAAAATTTACCTAAATCTATTTAAAATTTTAAAACAATGATGAAATCAAAAAATTAACCACAAACTTAAAAAACACTTATATTATATAAATTTGAATAATCATTCTGCATGATATCAGAAACTAAAAAATAAGAAATTATTTAACAGCTTTATTTTGATAAAGTTATGATAAAATATTAAACAGGAAGTGAAGAATCAAAACTAAATAAAAGTAATGAGTACTTTTAAACAATTTCTGTTGGAATACGAGACAACACTCAAGTATCACGACAGTCTTAATCCCATCTTTTGGAAAGCTGAAAAGCTTGATCCCAAGGTACGCACACAGCTTCTTAAGATTGCAGAAGAATGGCGCAAATATGCAAACATTCCTACATCATCTGTAAAAGATGTGATCTTTACTGGCGGGAATGCCAATTACAACTACACAAAATTCAGCGACATAGATGTTCATCTTATGGTGAGCAAAACTCAAATCGCAGATTGTGACAAGGAAATCCTTGATGATTATCTGAGAGATAAAAAAGCATTGTGGACACTTAGCCATGATATCAAGGTATATGGATTTCCTGTAGAACTTTACGCACAAGACCTTGATGAAAAAAGCTCGATGGATCAAGGAGTTTTTTCTTTGAAAAAAGATGAATGGATTAAAAAACCAATTAAAGAAAAAGTCAATCTTCAAGATCCTGCCATAGCTCGCAAAGTAAAACATTTAAAAGATATCATTGACTTTTTTATTGATAGTGGAAGTCACGATATTGAAAAAATGGATGCTTTTAAAGAAAAGCTCAGAACAATGCGAGGAGCATCAGTACAAAAAGGTGGAGAATTTAGTCTTGAGAACCTTGCATTTAAAGAACTGAGAAACCAAGGTTATTTAGACAAATTTTCTGATCATATCATAAAACTTCAAGACAAACAGTTAAGTCTAGCAAAGCCTTAATATGCAAAATCTTAGTTGAAAACTAAGGAGATTATATGTCGGTAGACCCGCTAATTAGGGCTCACCTTTGTGTGGAACATCTTAAATTGTCTCCAAAAGGTCATATTGCTGAATTTGGAATATTAAACGGCCTTACTTTAAATATTTTAGCAGAAGAACATAAAAAAATATGTGAAGGCTACAAATATTATGGATTCGACTGTTGGCAAGGAATACCATTCATTTCAAAAGATGTTGATGGAGACCTAGAAGTAGGGGAATGCAAAGGAAATAAAGAAAAAGTACTTCATATAATCAAGCAAAAAAATCTTCAAAATGTAGTTCTTGTTGATGGTCTTATTGAAGAAACTTTGCCACAAATCAATGTAGAATTTTCATTTTGCTTTTTAGATTTGGATATTTATTGGAGTACTAGAACTGCCGTAAACTGGCTTGCCAAAGGCGGTTTGGTAAA
>Ga0214919_10001702_pt1 | contig 35578 bp, 30 predicted proteins | sample LL1503_MetaG_FD_177994 | JGI IMG/M metagenome (GOLD analysis project Ga0214919, IMG submission 177994) | Freshwater microbial communities from Lake Lanier, Atlanta, Georgia, United States - LL-1503 | ecosystem: Environmental > Aquatic > Freshwater > Lake | place: USA: Georgia | collected...
TGCCAAGGCGGTGCAGGAGATGAAGGCGCTGCTGGAGGACAACGCGCCGTACCAGGCGCATGTGACTTTTCAATGCCATGAAGGCGCGACCGGCTGGAACGCGCCGGCGACGGCACCTTGGTTCGAGCGCGCGCTCAACGCAGCGTCGCAGGCGTACTTTGGCGCACCCTGTGGCTACATAGGCCAGGGCGGAACGATCCCCCTGATGAGCATGTTGGCGCGCGGCTTTCCCAAGGCGCAGATGATGGTTTGCGGCGTACTCGGCCCCAAAAGCAATGCCCACGGGCCCAATGAGTTTTTGCATGTGCCCTACGCGAAAAAGCTGACCGCGGCGGTGGCCAAGCTGATAGCCGACTGCCCCTGATCCTGCTCGGGCAATGCGAGCACCGCGCACTTATGCGCTCACGGCGAGCGACGGCAGCAGCCTGATGATGTCCGACTGGCCGCTGGACAGCGGGCGGGTGCGCGCCGTGGTCCTGATCGTCCACGGGCTGGGCGAGCACGCTGGGCGCTATGACCATGTGGCCCGGCGCCTGAACCGCTGGGGCTTTGCGGTCCGCGCCTACGACCAGTACGGCCATGGCGAGTCGACGGGAGCGCGCGGCGCGTTGCCGCAGGCCGATCGGTTGCTGACCGATCTGACTGCGGTGGTCGAGCAGTTGCGCACGCGGAGGGGGCCGGATACGCCCCTGATCCTGCTGGGGCACAGCCTGGGCGGCTTGGTTGTGGCGCGCTTTGTGGCCCTGTCGCTGTGCCCGGTGCAGGCGCTGGTGCTGTCGTCGCCAGCGCTGGACCCGGGTCTCAATGCGTTCCAGAAGCTGCTGTTGGCGACGTTGCCGCGTATCGCGCCCAACCTGCGCGTGGGTAACGGCCTGAATCCGGCGTTTCTTTCGCACGACCCGGCGGTCGTCGCAGCCTATCGGTCGGACCCGCTGGTGCACGACCGCATTTGCGCGCGCCTGGCGGTCTTCATCGCCGCAGGCGGCCCGGCGACCATTGCGGCTGCCCCGGCATGGTGCGTTCCGACCTTGCTGCTGTACGCTGGCGCCGACAGGCTGGTCGATCCTGCGGGCAGCCGCGCCTTTGCCCGTGCAGCGCCCAAGACCGTGGTCAGCGCGCACGCCTTCGAGACGCTGTACCACGAGTTATTCAACGAGCGAGAGCCTGACCGCGAGCAGGTCTTTGGCGCGCTCGAGCGCTGGCTCGACCTGCGCTTCTAGCCAGCCTGCGCCTGGCTCAGGCGGCCTTGGGCGGGGCTGCGGGACTGCGCAGCGCAAACCACGCCAGCGTAGTCGCGGTCAACACGACGGGCACCAGCGAACCGAGGTTCAGCATCTCCCAGCCCTGGGTCGTGACCAGCGCGCCCGACGCGAAGGAGCTAAGCGCCATCACGCCGAACACGCAGAAATTGATCGCCCCCTGGACCCGGTCCTTTTCTTCCGGGCGGTAGGCCTGCATTGACAGACTGGTGCCGCCGGTGAACAGGAAGTTCCAGCCGACCCCCAGCAGGAACAGCGCGACGACGAACTGCTGAAGTCCGGCGCCCGACAGCGCCACCGCGATGCAGGCGGCGTTGAGGGCTACACCAACGGCCATGATCTGCAGCACACCAAAGCGCTTGATCAGGGCGCCAGTGAAAAAACCGGGCGCAAACATTCCGATGACATGCCACTGCAACACCATCGCGGTGTCTTCAAATGGCAGGCTGCAAATCTGCATCGCCAGCGGCGTCGACGCCATCAGCAGGTTCATGATGCCGTAGCCCAGCGCGGCGCCCAGGGTCGAGACGATGAAGACGGGCTGGCGCATGATTTCGCCCATAGGCCGGCCAGTGGAACTGCCCGCGACTTTGGGCGCCACCGGTGGAAACGCAAGCCCCGCCATCAGCAGCATCGACACCAGCGCGATCAGCGCCAGCGCAAGATAGGCGCCGGCAAAGGGCACCGGGAACAGGTTTCTGGTGTGGGTCGCCAGGTTGGGGCCGGCTATGGCGCCGATCAGCCCGCCGGCCAGCACCAGGGAGATCGCCTTGTCGCGGAAAGCTGGCGCGGCTAGCTCGGCTGCGGCAAAGCGGTACAACTGCCCGTTGGCGCTGTAGTAGCCCGCGATCACCGTCGCGCAGACAAGCAGCCAGAAGTTCTTGTCGGTCACCGCCCAAGCGCACAACAGCGTGGAGGCGAATCCTACCGCCAGCCCAATTTGGAACGATACTTTTCGCCCCCAGGCACTCTGCGTGCGCGCCACCAGCGTCGTGCTCAGCGCGCCGCCGACCACATAGCCCATCACGGGCAGTGTCGCCATCCAGCCCATCGGCGCCAGGCTCAGGCCGATCAGGCCGTTGATGGCGATGAAGACGACATTGTTGACAAGAAAAAGGCCCTGACAAATTGCCAGCAGGTACAGGTTGCGGTTCATCCCAGCAGTGTAAGTGCCGCTAGCGCGGCAGTTTCCGAGCGCAAGACCCGCGCGCCGAGCGACACCGGTAGGAAGCCCTGCGCGATCGCCCCTTCCTCTTCTGCCAGGCTGAGACCCCCTTCGGGGCCTGACAGCAGCGTGACGGCGCGCATCCGGTCGGGCTGCCGGTGCAGGGTCTCGGTGAGCGCCGTGGTGCCCGGCCGCAGCGACAGCAGCAGGCGAAGCGGGTGCTGTGCGTCGGCGCTTTGGCGCAGCCAGCTTACCAGCGTGGTGGTGTCGCGCACCAGAGGCACCTTATTTCGCCCGCACTGCTCGCAGGCGGCAACGGCGATGCTGCTCCAGTGCGCGCTTTTCTTTTTGGCCCGCTCGTCCTCCAGCCGCACCACGCTGCGCTCGGTCATCAGCGGCTGAATCAGCGCGACGCCGAGCTCGGTGGCCTTTTCCACTAGCCAGTCCATGCGTTCGTTGGCGGGAACGCCGATGGCAAGATGCAGTTCGCGTGCCGGCTCGCGCTCGATCGCATGGTGGGCGCCCACCACTACCTGCACCTGCTGGCGGCCCATGGCAACAACGCGTGCTTCAAACTCCCCGCCAGCGCAAGCAGCCGAACTGCCGCCGAACAGGGTGACGGGGTCGCCCGGCTGCAGGCGCAGCACCTGGGCGTGCCGGGCAGCGGTTGCGGGCAAGTCCAGCGTGGTGCCGACGACCAGCTGCGCCGGGCAGTAGAGGCGCGGTGCTGACGCCATCGTTTTCAGACCCTGCCAAAAGCAAAGGCGCCGGCTTCTTGCACGCCCTCTACCTTGTCGACCAGTCGCAGCAGCGGCTTGAGTTCTCGGTAGCGCGCGGCCGTTGCGCGGATGTACTGGATGAAGCGCGGCGTATCGGCCAAATACGGTGGTTTGCCGTCGCGCAGCGTCAGGCGCGCGAAGATGCCCGCGACCTTGAGGTGGCGCTGCAGGCCCATCCATTCGACTGCGCGGTAGAAGGCGCCGAAGTCGGAGCCCACCGGTAGCCCGGCTGCGCCGGCCCGTTCCCAGTAACGGACCGTCACGTCGAGAACGAAGTCCTCTTCCCAGCTCAGGAAGGCGTCGCGCATCAGGCTGGCGATGTCGTAGGTGATCGGGCCGTACACCGCGTCCTGGAAATCCAGCACGCCGAGTCGGGTTTCGCCTGGCAGCGGCAGCATCAGGTTGCGCGGCATGAAGTCGCGGTGCACATAGACGCTGGGCGAAGACAGGTTCTCACGAACGATCAGGTCGAAGGCCTGATCGAGGCTGCTGCCAAGCGCACCGTCCACCGCGATGCCACGGTGGCGTGTCAGGTACCAGTCCGGGAACAGCCTGAGCTCGCGGTGCAGCAACGCGGCGTCGTAGGCCGGCAGCACCTTTTCGCGCGAGGCCAGTTGCCAGGCGAGCAGCGCGTCTATGGCCTTGAGGTAGAGCCCCAGATTGGCCTGCGCCGATGCGGGCGCGACGGCCTGCATCATGGTCTGCGGACCGAGGTCGCTCAGCAGCATGAAGCCTTGCGTCAGATCGCAGGCCAGCACCTGCGGAACGTTCAGCCCCGCCTGCGCCATCAGCGCGGCGACGCGCTCGAAGGGACGGCAATCCTCGCGGTCGGGGGGCGCGTCCATGATGATGCGGCTGTCCCCCGCGTCGGCGTCTATGCGCAGGTAGCGTCTGAAACTCGCGTCGGCGCTGGCCAGTCGCAGCGTAGCGGGCTGCAGCCCGTGTGCTGGTTGCAAGCCCGACAGCCAGCGGCCGAAGGCCGCCTCGCGCTGGGGATCGGCCCAGTCGGGCCGCGGCACGCCGGCTGCTGGCGCCAGCGCGGCGCCAGCTAAGTGGGGATGGGTGCTCATGGATAATCGATTCTACAAAGCCGGCCCGCAGCCGCGGCCCATTTGTCATCCCGACCCAGCCCACCCCTGATGCGCACTGCCAAGCCTGAGTTCAGACCCGAGGCGGTGCCCGTCGGATGCAGGGCCTGCAGCGTCGCTGTGCTGGGCGCTTTGCTGGTGGGACTGCAGGCGCAGGCGCAATCCCCCGGGCTGGACGTTCCCGCCCCCTTGAAGACCAGTCGGGCTTTGCAAGAAGTGATTCCCGTCGCGCTGCGCAGCGCGTTGCCGGTTTTTGTCACCGGCGAACGCATCTCGGCCCGGCCCGACATCGACATGATCGCCGAAGGCCAAGCCGTGTTGCGTCGCGGCGACCTGGTGATCCGAGCCGACCGGCTCGAGTACTACCAACCCGAGGACCAAGCGCGCGCGCGCGGTGGGGTGCAGATCAACCGCGCCGGCGAAGTCTTTGAAGGCCCCGCGCTAAATCTTAGGCTCGAGTCCTTCGAGGGATTCTTTCTGCAGCCGCGTTACCGCTTCCTGGCCAACGGTGGCCACGGGGAAGCCGATCGTGTCGACTTCATCGACGAGCAGCGCTCGGTGGTACTCAACGCGAGCTTTACGACTTGCCGTCGGCTGCCGGGTCCGAGCTGGATGCCGGACTGGGTGCTGCGCGCCGCGAGCATCAGCGTCGACAACGAGGAGGAAGTTGGCCAGGCGAGCGGCGCCGTGTTGTCGTTTAAGGGTGTCCCGCTGCTGCCGGTGCCGTCGCTGAGCTTTCCGCTGAGCAGCAAGCGCAAGTCCGGCTTTCTGCCGCCGTCGGTTGGCGTGGACACCGTCAACGGCTTTGAACTGACCGAGCCTTACTACTGGAATATCGCGCCCAACCGCGACGCGACGCTGTTTCCTGCGCTGATGAGCAAACGCGGTGTCGATCTGGCCGGCGAGTTCCGATACCTGGAGTCGGGCTATGGGGGACAGATGCGGGCCAATTACATGCCCGACGACAAACTGCGCGGCACCACCCGCTGGGGCCTCGCGCTGGCGCACCAGGGAGCGCTCGACAGCGGTTTGACAGCGGTCGGCAACCTCGGCGCCAGCCTAGCGCTTAACCGTGTCAGCGACGCCAATTACTGGCGCGACTTCACGCGGGTGAACCCGTGGTTGACGCAGCGTCTGCTGCCCAACGACATGGCGCTTACATGGGCCAATGCATCGTTCTCGGCGCAGCTGCGAACGCTTAAGTGGCAGACGCTTCAGGACGTTCTGGCACCCATCGTTCCCCCTTATGACCGCTTGCCGCAACTGGCACTGCGCTACAACCGATCCGACGCCACGGGCCTGGATGTGTCGGTCGATGCCGACGCGACCCAGTTCAGTTCGGACCGGGCACTGACCGGGCAAGCCAACGGTCGGCGCATATTTACCGCGCTGCAGCTGAGCCGCCCGTGGTTGTCGCCGGCGGGCTTCATCACGCCCAAGATCCAACTGCACGCGACCCAGTACCAACTCGACAGCCCGCTTTCCAATGGCGCCACGATGGCGAGCCGGTTACTGCCGACCTTCAGCCTCGACAGTGGGCTGGTGTTCGAGCGCGACGCCAGCTTCTTCGGCAGAAAATTCCTGCAGACGCTCGAGCCCCGGGCGCTGTTCGTTCAGACGCCGTACCGGGACCAAAGCGCACTGCCGAATTACGACTCGGGCGCCAACGACTTCAACTTCGCCAGTATCTTCCTGCCCAACTCCTTTGTAGGCAACGACCGAATATCCGACGGCAAGTTGTTGACCCTGGGCTTGTCGACGCGGCTGTTTGACGTCGATTCGGGCGCCGAGGCGGTGCGACTGGGGGTGGCCCAACGGCTGCGTTTCCAGGACCAGCGCGTGGTGCTGCCGGGGAGCGCGACGCTGTCCGAAGGCCGCAGCGATGCGCTGGTCGGCGCGACGATGAATATCGCCCCCCACTGGTCGCTGGACTCCACCGTACAGTTTGACCCTGACGCTGCGCGCTCGACGCGCTCGACGGTGAGCGGCCGCTACAACCCGGGCAACTACCGATCGCTGAGCGCGGCGTACCGCCTGCAGCGCGGTTTGAGCGAACAGGTGGACATCGGCTGGCAGTGGCCGGTCAACGACGTCTGGGGCGACCGCGGCGAGGAACTCGGCGCCGGCCGAGGCCAGGGCGAGGGCCGCTGGTACAGCGTCGGGCGCATGAACTACAGTTTGCGCGAAGCCAAGTTGGTAGACTCCATCCTTGGACTGGAGTATGACGGTGGTTGCTGGCTGGGGCGGGTCGTGTTGGAACGGCTGCAGACGGGAAGCGCATCGCCTGCGCGGCGCATCATGTTCCAGCTCGAATTTGTAGGATTTTCCCGGCTCGGTGCCAACCCATTGCAGGCGTTGAGGCAGAATATTCCGCGCTACCAGTACCTGCGCGAGGCCACTACCGAGCCCAGCCGTTTCAGCAATTACGATTGACCCATGACGACCCACCGTTTGATTCGACTGCCCCTAGCCAGCCTGTTGGCATGCGCTGCCTTATCCGCCACCGCGCAAGGACTGCGGATTCCGCCCGCGCCTGCAGCGACTGCTGCACCGGCACCCTCTGCCAGAGGAGCGGAAGCGCAGAAAACGGCAGACTACATCGTTGCCGTCGTCAACTCGGAGCCCATCACCAGTCACCAACTGCGCACAGAAGTTCAGCGGGCGGTCCGGCAACTCGCTCAGCCGCCCGCTGACGAGCGCGAGTTGGTGGCGCAGGTTCTTGAACGCCTGATCGCCGACCGCACCCAGTTGCATTTCGCGCGCGAATCGGGAATCAAGGTAGATGCAGCTGCCGTTGACGAAGCGGAGCAAAATATTGCGCGGCAAAACCAGATCGAGCTGGAGGAACTGCAGCGACGGCTGGTCGCCGAAGGCATCGAGCGGACCCAGTTTCGCAACCAGTTGCGCGACCAGCTGATACTGTCGCGCCTGCGCGACCGGGAGGTGAACCAGAAGGTCCGCGTCTCCGAGTTGGAGATCGACCAGTTCATGCGCGAGCAGCAGCAAATCCAGAACGGGCCGGCGTCCGAACTCAATCTGGCCCAAGTGCTGGTGGCCCTGGCCGAGGGTGCCAGCGCGGCGCAAATTGCGGCGGCCCAGGCCAAGGCCCAGTCGCTGATGGAGCGGGCCAAGGCGGGGGAAGATTTCGCCACGCTTGCGCGCCAGCAGTCCGACGCCCCAGACGCACAAAGCGGGGGTGAATTTGGGATGCGTCGTGCCGACCGCTATCCTGAACTCTTCATCACCGCGACGCGGGGTCTTGCAGCCGGTGCATTGGCGGTGGCGCGCTCCGACGCCGGCTTTCATGTTCTCAAGGTGCTCGAGCGGCGTTCGGGTTCGATGCCGGCGAGCTCGGTGGTGCAGACCCGTGCCGCCCATATCCTGCTGCGCCCGGCGCCTCAGTTCAGCGAGGCTGCAGCGATGCAGAAGCTGGCCGACTTACGCAAGCGCGTCCTGGCAGGGCAGGCGGATTTCGCGGCGCTGGCTAAAGAAAACTCGCAAGATGGCAGCGCGGCCCAGGGTGGCGATCTGGGATGGGCCAGTCAGGGCCAGTTCGTTCCCGAGTTTGAGGAGGCCATGAACCGCCTGTCGCCGGGTCAGCTCAGCGAGCCTCTGATGTCGCGTTTCGGCGCGCACCTGATATCGCTTACCGAGCGCAGGACTGTGCAGCTTAGCCCGCGCGAACTGCGCGAGGCAGTGCGCTCGATAGTGCGCGAGCGAAAGACGGAAGATGCCTTCGTGAGTTGGGCGAAGGAGGTGCGATCGCGCGCCTACGTGGAAATGCGCGAGCCTCCGGGCTGATGCCGGTCCCTAAAAGCCTCGATTCAGGAGTCGCGCGCCTTGCGCCATAAGCCGGACGGCGTGCGCGCGCATATCCCGCGCAAACGCTTTGGCCAGCATTTTCTGACCGACGAAGCGATCGTTGCCGGTATTGTTCGCGCGATCGAACCGCGGCCGGGCCAGACGATGGTCGAAATTGGCCCGGGACTCGGGGCGCTGACGCAGCCCCTGCTGGAGCGCCTAGGACATTTGACGGTGATCGAACTCGACCGCGATCTGGCAAGTCGGTTGCGGCTGCGCTCCGATCTGCGCGTTATCGAGGCCGACGTCCTGAAGGTCGACTTCGCCGAACTCGCCGGTGTCGGGCAAGCGCAGTCTGCCGCGCTGCGCATCGTCGGCAACCTGCCCTACAACATTTCTACGCCGATTCTGTTTCACTTGCTCGGTTTCGCGGCCAACGTGCTAGATCAGCATTTCATGCTCCAGAAGGAGGTGGTGGAGCGCATGGTCGCCGGCCCGTCGACTGCTGCGTACGGTCGGCTCAGCGTGATGCTGCAGTGGCGCTACGCGATGCAAAGCATTCTGGCGGTGCCGCCCGAAAGCTTTGATCCGCCGCCGCGCGTCGACAGCGCGGTGGTACGCATGCTGCCAATAGCCGATCCGCAACCGGTCGCGGTGGATCTGCTCAGCGAAGTCGTGCGGGTCGCGTTCAGCCAGCGCCGCAAGCTGTTGCGCCACAGTCTTGGCCGTTGGCTGAGCGAGCGGTCCTTCTCTGGCGAATTTGACTTGCAGCGGCGCGCCGAAGAGGTTCCAGTGTCCGAGTATGTGGCCCTTGCGCAGCGGGCATGAAAAAGCCCGCGCGGGGCGGGCTCTTGTTGGCTGGCGGGCTGCTTGCTTTAGGCTGCCGCGAGCCAGTAGCCGGCGTTAAAGGGGCTGCTCATGCGCAGCGCCAGAGGCGATACATCCAACAGCTTGTCGGTCGGCATCTTCTCTCCGGACTCGGTGGTCAGCGCGATACCCGACAACGCCTCGCTGCCCTCGCCGTCGCTTTTTGCCTCATTCGCCCGTTCTGCTTGGCTGGTGGATGCAGAACGGGCTACAGAAAAGAATAGAAACATCGGAACGGAATCTTCCGGTCCCCCCAGTAGTCGGCGGCGTCACGGAAAATGTCCAACAGCTGTTCGCGCGCTTCCTTGTCGAACTTGGCGTTGGCTGGAATATGCTCAAGCACCGCTATGAAACCAGGCTGCGGGCCTGACTTGTGGACCGGGTCGGTCATGCTGTCATAGAGGGCGTCGAAATTCTTGCCGACATGGGTCGGCAATTTGAACTGCTGGCCGATCAGGTCCAGCACCTCCTGCTTGGACTGGGCGTTAGCCAAGTTGGCATACAAAAAATGCTGCCCCAGGCTTTTTGCAGCGTCCTGCAGACCCTGCACCCTGAAGGCGCGGATCGATTGGACAATATTAGCCCTCACACCGCGCAGCGGCGTATCGGGCTCCTGACGAAGTGGCATGTCCATCCCCGTTTCACTTTCTAAAAAAATTACGGAACAATTCGGCGAAAGCTCGCGTAATGGTCGGCCGTGTAGTAGCAGGTTTCCGGCTTCCTGGGCTCACCCCCACATACGATCCGACGTGCGCCGCGGTCCCGCGCCCCGACGGTCCTCACCGTATATTCGCGGTAAAAGCCACGCGTCTTAATCGGTAGTGAGCGCTCACGATTTCCGAAAACAGTCCCGTCCTTGTCGTATGGAAAGGGACCTCCCACGCCAATCAAGGCATAGGTCCTTGCACCCTCCACCGGCAATTGGGCGACTGAAACGGTCGTCGCACTGTCGACACCAGGTACCTCGCTGGACCACGCCAGCCTGACAGCGCAAGCAGCAACCAACAAAAAGCCAGTAAGCGCCAACTTGAGGCTGTGGAGTCCAGTCATCTCACAACTCTCCGAAGCTCCGGGTTTACCCGCAAATCCCAAAGAGGCAAGTGTCGCTTATTTGGCAAAAAATTGCAAGCACCCTCTGACCGAGGGGTCAGACAAGCTGCTGCATGCCAGTCCGGAAGTGGGCGTTCGCTAGTCTGCGCTGCTCTATCGGACAACGTTTGCGTCGGCGACGGTAAGGGCCGTCATGTTGACAATGCGCCGCACCGTCGCGCTGGAGGTCAGGATGTGCACCGGCTTCGCTGCCCCGAGCAGGACCGGGCCAATGGCGATATTGCCGCCCGCCGCGGTCTTGAGCAGGTTGTAGGCGATGTTGGCCGAATCGATATTGGGAAAAACCAGCAGGTTGGCGTCGCCGCTCAGGGTGCTGTTGGGCATCACCTGCAGACGGGCCTCGCTGTCGAGTGCCATGTCGCCGTGCATCTCGCCGTCGACTTCCAGCCATGGCGCCTCGGCGCGCAGCAGTCCGAGCGTTCGGCGCATCTTGAGCGCGCTAGGATGATTGCTGCTGCCAAAATTGGAGTGCGACAGCAACGCGACCTTTGGCTTGATGCCGAAGCGCACCATCTCGTCGGCTGCCATGACGGTAATTTCAGTCAGCTCCTCGGCGCTGGGTTCGTGATTCACGTGCGTGTCGACCAGGAACACCTGGCGTCCGGGAAGCAGCAGTCCGTTCATGCAGGCATAGATCGGCACATCCTGCGGCGTCCTCGGGCTTCCCCCAGCCCGCTTGCCGATGACCTGGTCGATATAGACCAGATGCATGGCGGTGGTTCCCCAGGTGCCGCAAATCATGCCGTCGACATCGCCTTTGTGCAGCAGCATCGCGCCGATCAGCGTCAGGCGACGGCGCATCTCTATCTTGGCCGTCTGCACGGTCGTTCCCACGCGCTCGGTCATGCGGTGGTAGGTCTGCCAGAAGTCGCGGTAACGCGGGTCGTGTTCGACGTTGACGACGTCGTAGTCAAGCTCCGCACGCAGCCGCAGACCGAATTTTTCTATCCGCTGGGCGATGACTGCGGGCCTGCCAATCAGCGTTGGCCGCGCCAAGCCTTCGTCGACGACGATCTGGCAGGCGCGCAGGACGCGCTCCTCCTCGCCCTCTGAAAATGCGACACGCTTGCGCTTGGCATTCTTCGCTGCGGCAAATATCGGACGCATGGCGGTACCCGAGGCATAGACAAAGTCTTGCAGGCGCTCGCGATACGCCGCCATATCCTGGATCGGACGCGTTGCCACACCACTGGCGGCTGCAGCCTGCGCGACGGCCGGAGCGATCTTCATCATCAGCCGCGGGTCAAAGGGCTTGGGTATCAGATACTCCGGACCGAAGGCGAGTTGCTGCCCGGCATAGGCTGCGGCCACCACCTCGCTTTGCTCGGCCTGCGCGAGTTCGGAGATCGCGTGCACGGCGGCGATCTCCATCTCCTGCGTGATCGTCGAAGCGCCGGCATCCAGCGCGCCGCGGAAGATGTAGGGAAAGCACAGGACGTTGTTGACTTGGTTCGGATAGTCGGTGCGGCCGGTCGCCATGATGGCGTCATCGCGCACCGCCATGACCTCCTCGGGCAGGATTTCAGGCGTCGGGTTGGCGAGCGCGAAGATCAGTGGGCGGGCCGCCATTTTGCGGACCATGTCGGCCTTCAGAACGCCGCCCGCCGAAAGGCCCAGGAATATGTCGGCGCCCGCGATGACGTCGTCGAGGCTGCGCGCATGGGTCTTCTGCGCAAAAACGATCTTGTCATCGTCCATCAACTCGGAGCGGCCCTCGTAAACCACCCCCGCCAGATCGGTCACGAAGATGTTCTCGCGGGCAATCCCCAGCTTCACCAGCAGTCCCAGGCAGGCCAGCGCGGCTGCGCCAGCTCCCGAGGTTACCAACTTGACTTTTTTCAGGTCCTTGCCGACCACCTTGAGCCCGTTGAGCACGGCCGCACCCACCACGATCGCGGTTCCATGCTGGTCGTCGTGGAACACCGGAATCTTCATGCGGTCGCGCAGCTTGCGTTCCACATAAAAACAGTCAGGCGCCTTGATGTCCTCCAGATTGATGCCGCCAAAGGTCGGCTCCAGCGCCGCGATGATATCGACCAGTTTGTCGAGGTCGTTCTTCTCGTTGATCTCGATGTCGAACACGTCGATACCGGCAAACTTCTTGAACAGGACCGCCTTTCCCTCCATCACCGGCTTGGCCGCCAACGGCCCAATGTCGCCCAGCCCCAACACCGCCGTCCCGTTGGTGATAACCGCAACCAGGTTGCCGCGGCTGGTGTACTTGAACGCGTTGTTTGGGTCCTTGACGATTTCCTCGCAGGGGGCGGCGACCCCGGGCGAATAGGCCAGCGCCAGGTCGTGCTGGTTCACCAGCTGCTTGGTCGCCTCCACCGAAATCTTCCCCGGCGTCGGAAACTCGTGGTACTCAAGGGCGGCGCGGCGCAGCTCATTGCGCTGTTGTTCGGAGCTCCGTTTGGAATCGGTCATGGCGCACCTGTTCTGCCGGTTGGACTGGCGCAGTCCGCCAGTCACCGTCTGTTGTGGGGGTCGCGGATTGTAGGTGACGGTGTTTTTATCCCGCCATCAAAGCCTCGATCGCGTGGGCATCCACGGGAACACCACGGCTGATCAGTTCGCAGCCCGTCTCGGTCACGATCGCGTCGTCTTCAATCCGGATGCCGATATTGTGGAAGCGCTCGGGGACCCCCTCGGCGGGTCGTACATAGATGCCGGGCTCGATGGTCAATACCATTCCGGCGCGCAACACCCGCGCCGGCCGGTTGACGATGGTCTCGCCGCTCAGCGCGTCTTGGCGCGTGCTGACCTGACCGACTTCCGATGGTTCCAAATAGCCGCCGCAGTCGTGGACGTCCATCCCCAGCCAGTGGCCGGTCCGGTGCATATAAAACTGAAAGTAGGCGCGGCGTTCAATCACATCCTCAAGCGACCCCACCTTGCTGTGGTCCAGCAGTCCCAGGTCGAGCATGCCTTGCGCCAGCACCTTGACGCTGGCGTCGTGCGGGTCGGTGAAACGCGCCCCGCTTCTCGTGGCCGCTACTGCTGCCTGCTGGCTCGCCAGCACCAGGTCGTACAGGGCGCGCTGCGGCCCGCTGAACCGGCCGTTGGCGGGAAAGGTACGCGTGATGTCACTGGCGTAGCCGTCGAGCTCACAGCCGGCGTCGATTAGGACCAGTTCGCCGTCGCGCACCGGCGCGCTATCGGCGCGGTAATGCAAAACGCAGGCGTTGGCGCCCGCGGCGACGATGGACCCGTAGGCCGAATACTGGGACCCGTGGCGACGGAACTCGTGCAGCAATTCGGCGTCGAGGTGGTATTCGCGGACGTCCTGGCCCTCGCGCAGCATGCGGGCAGACAGCTGCATCGCGCGTATGTGCGCGCCGGCGCTGATTTGCGCCGCGCGGCGCATGGTCGCTTGTTCGCCGGCGTCCTTGATCAGCCGCATCTCATCGAGCAAGCCGCACAGATCGCGCTGCTGCTGTGGGCACAGCGCGCCGTAACGCACCCGCGCGCGCAGGTTGCCCAGCCAGCCGTCGACGCGCGACTCCAGACCCGGATGGATGCCGAATGGGAACCATAGCGCGTCGCGTCCGTCGAGCAGTCTAGGCAACTGCGCGTCAAGCTCGGTCAGCGAATGCGCGGCGTCCACGCCCAGCCCGGCTACCGCATCGGCAGGCCCGAGGCGGTAGCCGTCCCACACTTCGCGCTCCGGATCCTTGGGCTGGCAGAACAGCGTGGTGTTGCCGTCGCCGGTGATCACCAGCCAGGCCTTGGGCTCGGTGAAGCCGCAAAGATAATAGAAATAGCTATCGTGGCGGTACAGAAAATCGCTGTCCCGGTTGCGCGGATGCTCCAGCGCCGTTGGCACGATGGCGACGCCTTTGAGGCCGAGTTGGGCCGCGAGGGCCGAGCGTCTTTGTGCGTAAATGGAAGCGTTCATGGTCTTGTCGGTCTATGGCGTTGGTTAATCTGGGCCAGCCGTTCAGGCGTTCCCACGTCGACCCAGAGGCCAGTGTAGTGCTGTGCCGACACCTCGCCGCGATCCATGGCCGTGCGCAGGATGGGCGCCAACGCCGCCCGGACGCCATGCGGATTGCCCGCAGGGATGGGGCAATACGGGGGGGCGAAAAGTGCCCGGCGGTACAGGCCTATCGTGCTGTAGGTGTAGCGCGGATCGGCGCTGGCCAGCGCCAGCGCGCTGCCGTCGGCGGACTCCTGCAGCCCGAAGTCGCCGTTCGGGTGGTGATCCGGGTTGGGCACCAGCCAGATATGGGCGAGCTTGCCGCTGGCGGCGAAGCCCTGCATCGCGGCATCTGAAAAAACGAAGTCCGGCGCGTAGACGTCGCCGGCCAGCAGCCAGAACACCTCGTCGAGCTGCGGCAGCGCGCGAATAATGCCACCGGCGGTCTCCAGCGCCCCGCCGAAGTCGCGGCCTTCGTCGGAATAGACGATGCGCAGCCGGCCTGCGCTTTCCCCAGCCTGGCCTCTGCCGTGCGTCGTGGCCGGCTCGAAGCAGGCGCCAAAGCGCCCCGCTATCTGCGCGCCGAGCCAGTCGGTGTTGACCACCACAGCGGCGACGCCGCTGCGGCATAGCGCCTCCATCGGCCACTGCATCAGCGCCTTGCCGTGGACTTCGAGCAGCGGCTTGGGGCATCGGTCGGTCAGGGGCCGCATCCGTGCGCCGCGGCCCGCCGCCAGGATCATGGCCTGCGCGCGGCCCTGCCCAAAGGACGGTTCTCGGCGCATTGAGGCTTCGGGCATGGCGGCAACTTTAATCGCAAGCCCGGGGCATCATGTGGGGCCGGGAAAGTAAAATCCCACCAGCCTTCAACTCACGGTCTATGACCAATCCCGGAGCCCCCCCGATGACCGATTCCAAAACGATGGCCAACGCGATCCGTGCGCTTGCGATGGACGCTGTGCAGCAAGCCAACTCGGGGCATCCCGGAGCGCCCATGGGGATGGCCGACATGGCGGTTGCGCTGTGGGGTCCGGGCGGCACCAGCGCCGGTCTCGCAGGCCACCTCCGACACAACCCGGCCAATCCACAGTGGCTCGACCGCGACCGTTTCGTTCTGTCTAACGGGCACAGCTCGATGCTGATCTACGCCGTGTTGCACCTGAGTGGCTACCCGCTGCCGATGGCCGAACTGCGTAAATTCCGTCAACTGCACAGCAAGACCCCCGGTCACCCCGAGGTGGGCGTGACGCCGGGAATCGAGACCACGACGGGGCCACTGGGACAGGGCCTTGCGAATGCGGTGGGGATGGCGCTGGCAGAAAAGCTGCTGGCGAGCGAATTCAACCGCGAAGGCCATGCGGTCGTCAACCACAACACCTATGTCTTCATGGGCGACGGCTGCCTGATGGAGGGAATCAGCCATGAAGCCGCATCGCTGGCGGGCGCCTGGAAGCTGAACAAGCTGATCGCCCTGTACGACGACAACGGCATCTCGATCGACGGGCCGGTCAAGCCCTGGTTCGCCGACCACACCGGGCAGCGCTTTGCCGGCTATGGCTGGAACGTCATCGGCCCGGTCGACGGGCACGACGCAGCCGCGGTGTCGCAAGCCATTGCCGACGCGCGCGCCAGCGCTGAGCGGCCTACGTTGATCATCTGCAAGACGCACATCGGGCACGGAAGTCCGAATCGCGCCAATACGTCGAAGGCGCATGGTGAGCCGCTCGGGGCCGACGAGATCCGGCTCACGCGCGAGGCGCTAGGCTGGCAGCATCCGCCGTTCACGATTCCCGACGATGTCTACGCGGCGTGGGACAGCAAGGTTCAGGGCAAGACCGCCGAAGCCGAATGGAACCAGCGCTTTGCCGCCTACCGGCAGGCGCATCCCGAATTGGCCAGGGAGTTGGTGCGGCGCATCCGCGGCGAACTGCCGCGCAGCTTTTCGCAGGTTGCGGTCGATACCGTCATCGGGGCGCACACCAAGGCGCAAACCGTCGCCTCGCGCAAGGCCTCTCAATTGGCGCTGGAGGCATTCACGGCAGCGCTGCCCGAGCTATTGGGCGGCTCGGCCGACCTCACAGGGTCGAACCTCACCAACACCGCGAGCACGCCGAGTCTGCGCTTTGACGCCGCCGGAGCGGTCGTGCGCAGCATGGGTGCCGACGGCGCCAGCGCCGGCGGGCGCCATATCAACTATGGCGTGCGCGAGTTCGGCATGGCAGCGATCATGAATGGTGCCGCGCTGCACGGCGGCTTCATTCCTTATGGCGGTACTTTCCTGACCTTTAGCGACTACAGTCGCAACGCGATCCGCATGGCGGCGCTGATGAAGCTGCGCGTGATCCATGTCTTCACCCACGACAGCATCGGTCTGGGCGAGGACGGCCCGACGCACCAGTCGGTCGAGCATGCGGCGTCGCTGCGCCTGATCCCCAACCTTGATGTCTGGCGCCCGGGCGACACCGCCGAAACCGCGGTTGCATGGGCGGTAGCCCTGCAGAACAAGAGCGCCCCGACGGCCCTGCTGCTCAGCCGTCAGAACATCCATTACGCGCCCAAGGGTCGCTGCGAAGCCTTCCCCGAAGCCAGCGGCCTGGACGCGATTAGCAAGGGCGCCTATGTGCTGTCTGAAGCCAGCGAACTGGGGCTGCGCAGAAAGACCCAGGCGGTCATCATCGCGACCGGTTCCGAGGTGCAGCTCGCGCTCAAGGCGCAGGAGTTGCTGGCGGTGCGCAAGATCGCCGTTCGGGTCGTCTCCATGCCCAGCACCACCACCTTCGACCGGCAGAGCGAGGCCTACAAGCGCGCCGTCCTGCCCGCCGGTGTGCCCCGCATCGCCGTCGAGATGGGCGTCACCGCGGGCTGGTGGAAGTACGGCTGTGCGGCCGTCGTCGGTATCGACGGTTATGGCGAGTCTGCCCCGGCGCCGGTATTGTTCGAGCATTTCGGCTTTAGCCCGGAGAACCTTGCGGCAACCGTGCAAAAAGTGCTCTTCAGGCGCTAAGCTGCGCCCGCAACCTGACCAGTTCTCAATCCCAGAAAGAATCCTATGACCATCAAGATCGGCATCAACGGCTTCGGCCGTATCGGACGCATGGTGCTGCGCGCAGCCGTGCAGAATTTTCACGACATCGAAGTGGTCGGCATCAACGACCTGCTCGAGCCCGATTACCTGGCTTATATGCTCGAGTTCGACTCGGTGCACGGACGCTTCAAGGGCCACATTGCGGTCGATGGCAACACGCTGGTGGTCAATGGCAGGAAGATCCGCTTGACGGCGGTGAAGGACCCCGCCGAGCTCAGGTGGAACGAGGTCGGCGCCGACATCGTGATCGAGGCGACGGGCCTGTTTCTGACCAAGGAAACGGCGCACAAGCACATCGCTGCGGGCGCCCGCAAGGTCATCATGTCCGCGCCGAGCAAGGACGACACGCCGATGTTCGTCTTCGGCGTCAACGACAGCAGCTACGCAGGCGAGGCCATCATCTCCAACGCGTCGTGCACCACCAATTGCCTGGCGCCAGTCGCCAAGGTGCTCAACGATAACTGGGGCATCAAGCGCGGCCTGATGACCACTGTGCACGCAGCCACCGCCACGCAAAAAACAGTCGACAGTCCGTCGAACAAGGACTGGCGTGGTGGGCGCGGTATTCTGGAAAATATCATTCCGTCGTCCACCGGAGCCGCCAAGGCAGTGGGCGTCGTGATTCCCGAACTCAACAAAAAACTGACCGGAATGGCGTTTCGCGTGCCGACCTCCGACGTGTCGGTGGTCGATCTCACGGTGGAGCTCAACCGCGAGGCGACCTACGCGCAGATCTGCGCGGCGATGAAGGCGGCTTCCGAAGGCCCGATGAAGGGTGTGATGGGTTATACCGAGGCCAAAGTGGTGTCAACCGATTTCCGCGGCGAGAGTTGCACATCGGTCTTCGACGCCGACGCTGGCATGGCGCTTGACGGCACCTTCGTCAAGGTGGTGTCCTGGTACGACAACGAGTGGGGCTACTCCAGCAAGGTGCTGGAGATGGCGCGCGTCGTCGCCCGATAGACCCGCCGGTGCAAAACCGGCCGGCGCGCGGCATCGGATTCTTGTGTTTGGGCGTCTTCATTTTTTCGCTCCAGGACGCGGTGGTCAAGCAGGTCAGCGGCGCCTATCCGCTGACGCAGGTGCTGTCGATCCGCTCGGTGGTGGCGGCACCGATACTGCTGGCGCTGGTGCAGTGCGAGGCCGGCTGGCGGGCGATTCTCTCGCCGGATTTTCGGGTGCTGATGCTGCGCGCGGCGATCATGTTTGGCGCCTACACCGCCTACTACATGGCGATACCCGCGCTGCCGCTGGCAGACGCCATCGCGCTGTACTTCACTGTGCCGCTGTTCGTGACGGCGCTCGCGGGCCCGCTGCTGGGCGAGCGCGCGGACTGGCGGGTCTGGTCGGCGGTGGCGGTGGGCTTCGCGGGCGTGCTCGTCATGCTGCAACCGGGAAGTGGATTGTTCGAGCCGGCCGCTTTGCTGTCGCTGGTGGCCGCGGCGCTGTACGGGCTTTCGATGCTGATGGCGCGCCGGCTCGGGGTAGCGCAGGCTGCATCGGTGATGGCCTTCTACCAGAATGCCGTTTTCCTGGCCGGAGCAGCGGCGCTCGCGCTGGCATTTCAGCTGCTGGGCATCGACCATGCGGCGCACCCGAGCCTGGCTTTTCTGGTGCGGCCCTGGGTCTGGCCCACCCTGTACGATGGCGCCTTGATCGCGTCGTGTGGTGTCGTCGCCGCGTTCGGGACGATGCTGCTGACCAGCGCCTATCGGATTGCGCCGGCCAATTTGGTCAGCTCCTTCGAGTACACCGGAATTTTGTGGGCGCCGTTATGGGGGTTTCTTTTTTTTGCCGAGTCGCCGCGCATGAGCACGCTGGCGGGCGCGGGCTTGATTGTGGGTGCGGGTCTGGTGGCCCTGCACGCTGCGCGCCGTTGAGGGCTGGCAGATGAAGGAGGCGGGTGCCGTGCGTCTTGGTGATGGCTATCTCGACCTGTCGCAGCCCGGCGGGCCGCGCTTGCGCTTTGCCGACTACTGGCTGCGCGACAACTGCCGGTGTCGCTCGTGCCGTCATGCCGGAAACGGTCAGAAACTCTACGCCATCACCGACCTGCCGGCGGACCTGTCGGCATCCGAGGCCGCGATCACCGAGTCCAACACGCTGCGGGTTCTATGGTCGGACGGCCACTGCTCGGAGTACCCGATGGCCTGGCTCGTGGAGCACGATCTCGCGGCGGTGGCGCGCAGCAAACGACTGCGGCAGGTTGAACTGTGGGACCGCGGGCTGATCGCACAGTTGCCGGTGGCCGACTGGCCGGCGCTGCTCGCCGACCCGGTGTTGGAGTTGGGCTGGCTCGAGCGCTACCACGCGCTGGGCTTCGGCCTGCTGCGCAGCGTGCCGTGCGAACCCGGCACGGTGGCCGAAGTCGGCGACCGCTTGGGTTTCGTGCGGGTCACCAATTACGGTCGCCTGTTTGACGTCCGGTCGGTTCCGAATCCGAGCAACCTAGCCTACACCGCGGTGGGTCTTGGCGTGCACTCCGACAACCCCTACCGCCACCCGTCGCCGGGAGTGCAACTGCTGCACTGCCTGGAGTCCGACGCGCCAGGAGGCGACACCCTGCTGATCGATGGCTTCCACGCCGCGCAGTTGCTGCGCGACGGAGATCCTGCCGCCTTTGATCTGCTCGCGCGCGTGCCGATGACTTTTCGCTACAGCGACGCCGCTACCGACTTGGTGGCGCGCCAGACGCTGATCTCGATCGACGCCGACGGCCTGGTGCGCGCGGTGCATTTCAACAACCGCTCGGCCGACTGGCTGGATGCGCCCGCCGAACTGGCTGCCGACTGGTACCGCGCCTACCGGAAATTCGCCCTGCTGCTGCAGCGTCCCGAGCTCGAACTGGTGTTCAGGCTGAATCCGGGCGACTGCGTCGTGATGCAGAACGACCGCACGCTGCATGGCCGCACCGCTTTTGACCCCGGTTTGGGCCGGCGCCATCTGCAGGGCTGCTACATCGACGGTGACGCGATGCAAAGCCGCCGCCTGGTCCTGCGCCGGTCTACGGGTACAGCAACCCCCCATGGAATGCAAAGGCAAGACCAATGAACGCTTTGGACCAGATCCGCCACGCCTTTGACCAACGCGGCCATGAGGGCTATGGCGAAGGCGTCAGCCTGCTTGACCATGCCATCCAGTGTGCCGCCTTCGCCGAGCGCGACGGCGCCAGCCCCGCGCTGGTTGCCGCAGCCTTCTTGCACGACATCGGCCACCTGTTGCACGCGCTTCCCGACAATGTCGCCGAAAGCGGCGTCGACACCGAGCACGAGTCGGTGGGTTCGGCCTGGCTGTCGCAGCACTTCGCAACCGACGTGACCGAGCCGGTGCGGCTGCATGTGGCTGCCAAGCGCTACCTGTGCACCGCGCAGCCGGGTTATTTCGATGCGTTGTCCGATGCGTCCAAGCTCTCGCTCAAGCTCCAGGGTGGTCCGATGACCGGCGCGCAGGCAAAGGATTTTGAGGCGCAGGCCTTCTTTGCAGACGCGGTGCGGCTGCGCCGCTGGGACGAAGAGGGCAAGATAGTCGGCTTTCAGGGCCCTGGCGCAGCGCATTTCGACGCCGTCGTGGCCGCCTGCCTGCACGAGCGCTGACGCTCCTCAGCCCAGCAGGCTATCTGCGCTGACGTAGCGGTGGCCCAGCGCAAGCGCCACCGCCTCGTGACGCACCTCACCCTGCGCTACATTGAGGCCGTTTCTGAGGTGCGGGTCGTCCCTAAGCGCCTGCTTCCAGCCCTTGTCGGCGAGCGACAGCGCGTGCGCGATCGTCGCGTGGTTCAACGCAAAGGTCGAGGTCCTTGCCACCGCGCCGGGCATGTTGGCGACGCAATAGTGGACTACGCCGTCGACCAGATAGGTGGGTTCGGTATGGGTGGTTGCGTGCGAGGTCTCGAAGCAGCCGCCCTGGTCGATCGCCACGTCGACGACCACGGCGCCTTTTTTCATGCGCGCGACCATTGCCCGCGACACCAGCTTGGGCGCCGATGCGCCGGGTATCAGCACGCCGCCAATCACCAAGTCGGCGTCCAGCACCGCGTCTTCCAGGCTTTGCGCGCCGGAGTACAGCGTGGCGACCCGGTTGCCAAAGACCAGGTCCAGTTGGCGCAGGCGGTCCAGATTCTTGTCGAGTACCGTTACGCGCGCGCCCATGCCCAGGGCCATTTGCAGCGCATGGGTGCCGACCACCCCGGCACCCAGCACCACCACATGCGCTGCCGGCACTCCGGGTACGCCGCCGAGCAGCACGCCCATGCCGCCCTTGGACTTTTCTAGATGCGCCGCGCCCGCCTGCACCGCCATGCGTCCAGCCACCTCGCTCATCGGCGCGAGCAGCGGCAGTCCACCCGCGGGCCCGGTGATGGTTTCATAGGCGATGCACACGGCGCCGGACTTCAGCAGTGCCGCAGTCTGCTGGGGGTCGGGCGCCAAGTGCAGGTAGGTGTACAAAATCTGGCCCGGGCGCAGCATCGCGCATTCCTCGGGCTGCGGCTCCTTGACCTTGACGATCATGTCCGATTGCGCAAATACGGCGCTGGCGTCGGCAGCGACTTCGCCGCCGGCCGCCACATACCGTGCGTCATCTAGACCGATCCCGGCGCCGGCGCCGCTTTGCACCAGCACCTGGTGGCCGCGTGCGCAGAGCTCGCGCACGCTAGCGGGCGTCAGGCCGACGCGGTATTCGTGGTTCTTGATTTCCCGAGGCAGTCCGATGCGCATAGTACTTCTCCGTCGATGGGTGTGGGGTAGAAGCAGTGTGCTGGAAGTTCGAGTTCATGAAAAGCTGGATTAAATAGTTTGCTATTTCATTAGAATTGCTAATATAAGTCGAACCCTGTGAAAGCGAGCGATGCCCAGTTTTGACCCCTACTCGCTGGAGTGTCTGGCCGCCATCGTCGAAGAGGGCGGCTTCGAGCGCGCCGCACTGCGCCTGTCCATCACGCAGTCGGCGGTGTCGCAGCGCCTGCGCTCGCTCGAGGTCGCCGCCGGCACCGTGCTCATTGTTCGCGCGCGTCCGTTGCGCCCCACGGCGGCCGGGCGACTGCTGCTCAGGCACGCGATGCAGACGCGGCTGCTGCGCACCGACCTCGATCGTGACCTGCGCGAACTCACGCCCGCCAAAGCCGCGTCGGCGCATGAGGACGAGCAGTTGTCGATCGCCGTCAACGCAGACAGCATCGCGACCTGGGCCCTGCCGGCGTTGACCGGTCTGGTCGAACGGGGCCTGCCCTTAGAAATCATCACCGACGACCAGGACTTCACCCATGTCTGGCTGCGCGAGGGCCAGGTACAGGGTTGCGTGACGACGCTCAGACGGCCACTGCGCGGCTGCAAGGTGGTGCCGCTCGGGTCGATGCGTTACATCGCGGTTGCGAGCCCCGCTTACGCCGGTACGCACTGCCCCAAAGGGCTCAACGCGCACAATTTTCGCGATCTGGCTTTCATCGCTTTCAACCGCAAGGACGACCTACAGGCGCAATTCGTTCGCAGGGCCTGCGGTCTCAAGCGGGTGGCGCTCAAGCAGCGCTTTGTCCCGAGCTCAGACGGCCAGGTTCGGGCGGTGCTGGCGGGATGGGGCGCCAGCGTGGTGCCAGAACTGTATGTGCGACCGCTGCTCGAAAGTGGCCAGTTGCGCAACCTGGCGCCGGCCATGGCGCTGCCGGTGGCGCTTTACTGGCACTGCTGGAATCTCGACTCGGCCTTGCTCGACAGCCTGACGCAGTCGCTCACGCAAGAGGCCGCCCGAACCTTGGATCGTTGACCCGACGTTATCGGCTGGACGGAAAACTGAATACCGCGCCCTCGCGCACGCCGGCCGAAGGCCAGCGCTGCGTGATGGTCTTGCGCTTGGTGTAAAAACGCACCGCATCGGGGCCGTAGGCGTGCAGGTCGCCAAATAACGAACGCTTCCAGCCGCCGAAGGAATGGTAGGCCACCGGTACCGGCAGCGGCACGTTGATGCCGACCATGCCGACCAGGATGTTGTCCGAAAAATAGCGCGCGGCCTCGCCGTCGCGGGTGAAGATGCAGGTGCCGTTGCCGTATTCGTGGCGGTCGATCAGGTCCATCGCCTCCTGCAGCGTCTTCACGCGGACGACGCCCAGCACCGGCCCGAATATCTCGTCCTGGTAGATCGCCATCCCGGGCTTGACGTGGTCGAACAGGCAGGGCCCCAGAAAATAGCCTTCGGCGTGTCCTGGCACTGAAACGCCGCGCCCGTCGACGAGTAGCGTCGCACCCTGCGCGACGCCCTGGTCGACATAGGACGTGACCTTATCGAAATGCGGCTTGCTGACCAGGGGCCCCATGTCGTTGCTGGCGACATTGCCGGGGCCGATTTTCATTTTTGCGATTTCGACCCTAAGGCCGGCGATCATGGCGTCGGCGGTGGCGTCACCGACCGCGACGATCAGCGGCACGGCCATGCAGCGCTCCCCGCAGGACCCGTAGGCGGCACCCATCATCGCGCTGACGGCATTGGCCACGTCTGCATCGGGCATCACCACCGCGTGGTTTTTCGCGCCGCCAAGCGCCTGCATACGCTTGCCGTTGGCGCAACCGGTCGCGTATACATATTCGGCGATCGGTGTCGACCCGACGAAGCTGATGGCGTGGATGCGCTTGTCGGCCAGCAGCGCGTCGACGGCTTCCTTGTCCCCATTGACCACGTTGAGCACCCCCGGTGGCAGGCCGGCCTCGATCGCGAGTTGCGCCACCAGCAGTGCGCTGGACGGATCGCGCTCCGAGGGCTTGAGGATGAAGGTGTTGCCGCAGGCGACGGCCATCGGCCACATCCACAGCGGAACCATCACTGGAAAATTGAAGGGCGTGATGCCGGCGGTCACGCCCAGCGGCTGGAACTCGCTCCAAGAATCGATCGACGGCCCCACGTTGCGGCTGTGCTCGCCCTTGAGCAGTTCGGGTGCGTAGCCCGCGTATTCGACGTTCTCGATGCCCCGCTGCAACTCGCCCTGCGCGTCACCCACCACCTTGCCGTGCTCTGCGGTGAGCAGCGCGCAGATTTGGTCGGCGTTTTCTTCCAGCAGCTGCTTGAGCCGGCCCATCACCCGCGCGCGTTTGAGCGGCGGCGTTGCCCGCCATGCCGGGTAGGCCGCGTGGGCCGACGCGACCGCTTGTGCGATCGTCGCTTGGTCGGCCAGCAGCAGCCGCTTCTCAGCGCGTCCGGTGGCTGGGTTGAAGACGTCCTGCGAGCGGCTGCCGCCCGCCACCAGCTTGCCATCGATCAGGTGGCCGATGGTTGGCAGCGTGGTGGACGGGGAGCCGGCGGATTGAAGAAAGGGGTCTTGGTACATGGACGGGCTCGGTGGGTTGGGCCAGCAGCTCAGGCGGTTTCGCGCAGGGCGTCGCCCAGCGCGTTGATCAGGCTGTCGATCTCAGACTTCTCCATGACGAAGGGCGGTGCCAGCTGGATGGTGTCGCCGCCGTAGCGCACATAAAAGCCTTTCTGGAAGCACTTCATCGCGATTTCATAGGGGCGACGGGCCGGCTCGCCGGGCAGCGCGTCGATCGTGAAGCCCGCGGCCAGTCCATAGTTGCGGATGTCGGTGACATGCTGCACGCCCTTGAGGCTGTGTACCGCTTGTTCGAAATAAGGCGCCAGCGTCTTTACCCGGTTGACCATGTCTTCCTTCACCAGCACATCGAGTGCCGCGATTCCTGCTGCGCAGGCGACCGGGTGCGCCGAGTAGGTGTAGCCGTGCGCGAATTCGAGCATGTAGTCCGGACCGCCGGCGGCCATGAAGGTGTCGTAGATGTCTTTCTTGACGACGACGGCGCCCAGCGGCTGGGTTCCGTTGGTGACCTGCTTGGCGATATTCAGCAGATCCGGCGTGACGCCGAAAGCCTCCGATCCGGTATAGGCGCCGGCGCGACCGAAGCCGGTGATGACTTCATCGAAGATCAGCAGGATGTTGTTCGCGGTGCAGATCTCGCGCAGCCGCTGCAGGTAGCCGACTGGCGGAATGACCACGCCCGCTGACCCGGAGAAAGGCTCGACGATCACGGCGGCGATATTGGATGCGTCGTGCAGCGCGATCAGTTTGAGCAACTCGTCGGCGAGTTCCACGCCCTGGGATGGCATGCCGCGGGAAAAAGCGTTGCTTGCGAGCTGGGTGTGCGGCAGGTGGTCGGCCTCCATCGTTTGGCCAAAAGCCTTGCGGTTGGCGGCGATGCCGCCGACCGAAATGCCGCCGAAGTTGACGCCGTGGTAGCCCTTCTCGCGGCCGATGAAGCGTGTTTTGCTGGCCTGCCCCTTGGTGCGCCAGTAAGCGCGTGCCATTTTCAACGAGGTGTCCGCGCACTCCGAACCCGAGCCGGTGAAGAACACGTGGTCGAGGCCGGCCGGCGTGAGTTCCTTGATCTTGTTGGCGAGCTCAAAGGACAGCGGATGGCCGTACTGGAAGGCCGGCGAATAGTCCAGCGTGGCGATTTGCCGGCTCACCGCCGCGGTGATTTCTGGGCGCCCGTGGCCCAGCCCGCAGCACCACAGGCCCGACAGCCCATCCATGATCCGGCGCCCGTCGGCGGTCGTGTAGTAGCAGCCCTTCGCGCTGACCATCATGCGCGGATTGGCCTTGAATTCGCGATTCGAGGTGTAGGGCATCCAGTGCGCGTCGAGCCAACTGGCATCGGTTCGTACGGCGGGCTGGAGGTGTTGGGCGTCGGTCAGGTCCATGAATGGCTCCGGTAGGCGCTCGGTGCGAGCGCGATGCCGCATTGTGTGGCGCTCTGTTACTCTTATGAATAGCTATATATCACTATTCAGTTGCGCAATTATGAAACTAAAGAGCCGCGCCGTCCTGGGCCAACTCGGCGACATGGACCTGCGCCTGCTGCGGGTTTTCAAGGCGGTGGTCGACTGCGGCGGCATGGCCGCTGCCGAACTCGAGCTCAACATCGGCACCTCGACCATCAGCCGGCATGTCAAGGACTTGGAAACCCGGCTCGGCCTGACGCTGTGCCGTCGCGGGCGTGCCGGCTTCTCGCTGACCACCGATGGCGAGCAGATCCATGCCCAGACGCTGAGTCTGCTCGCGGCGACCGAGGCCTTCCGCTCCCGCGTTGACGAGATCCACCGGCGCATGGGCGGGCAGCTCAACGTCGCGCTGTTCGACAAGACCGCCAGCAATCCGGCGGCGCAGGTTGGTCGGGCGATCGCGCTTTTTTGCGAAAGCGCGCCGGACGTCGCGCTCAACCTGCACATCGCGCCCATCAACGCGATCGAGCGCGGCGTGATCGATGGGCAGTTCCAGGTTGGCGTCATACCCGGCCACCGTCGCTCGGATAGCCTGATCTATGACGCGCTGTTCGACGAGACCATGCTGCTGTACTGTGGCGCCCGGCATCCCCTGTTTGCGGCGGATGCCGCCGGCATGGGCTGGGAGGACCTTGCGCAGCACCAGTTTGCCGGGCTGGGTTACCACTCGCCCAATATGGAACTCAGCCAGCAGATGCGGCTGCCGCGCAAGGCGACTGCCTTTGACCAGGAGGCGGTCGCCACGCTGATCCTGTCGGGTAAGTTCCTTGGCTTCCTGCCCGACCATTACGCGGCGGGCTTCGCGGACTCCGGCCAGATGCGTGCCCTCAAGCCCGAACTTTTTCGCTACGCCTGCAGCTTTCTGGGAATCTTGCGCCGCTCGCCGGAGCCCGCGCGCGCTACCCGCTTGTTTCAGAACTGTCTGGTCCGGGCGCACCGGGTGTAGGGGTAAGCCCTAGCCCGGATCCGGCCGCCGTGTCGTATGCTGCTCGGTCGCGGCACCGTCACGCAATCGTCATATCTTTGTGGGACATTGCGCAAGCTCCGCCGCGCCGAAGGCCTTGCGACATAGGCGGCGAAGCGGAATTGGATCCGCACGGTACCGGCCGAACCGGGAACTTCGACTTTTAGCAACAGGAGTGCACCCCATGTTCAAACCCACTATCCGTCAGCTGATGCTCGGCGCTGCGGCACTCGCCGTCTCGGCGCTGCTTGCGGTGCCGGCATTCGCGCAAAAGACCAAGATCACGGTCTACTCGGCGCTCGAGACCGACCAGGTCGGGCCCTATAAGCAGGCCTTCGAGGCCGACAATCCGGACGTAGAAATCGCCTGGGTGCGCGACTCCACCGGCGTGATCACCGCGCGCGTTCTGGCCGAAAAAGACAACCCTCGCGCCGACGTCATCTGGGGTCTGGGCGCTTCGAGCATCGCGCTGTTCGACTCGATGGACATGCTCCATCCCTACAGCCCCAAGGGCGTCGACCAGATCAAGCCGGCGTTCAAGAGCAGCAAGAATCCGCCGGCATGGACCGGCATGGACGCTTGGCTGGCCGTGATGTGCTTCAACACCATCGAAGGCGGCAAGAAGAACATGCCCAAGCCCGCGGCATGGGCCGACCTGACCAACCCGGCCTATAAGGACTCGATCGTGATGCCGAATCCGGCGTCGTCGGGAACCGGTTACCAGGCGGTCTACGCCTGGATTCAGATCATGGGTGAAAAGGGCGCATGGGAGTTCATGGACAAGCTGCACCAGAACATAGCCGTCTACACCCACTCGGGTTCGGCACCCTGCGTGCAGGCTGGCAAGGGCGAGCGGGTGATCGGCATCGGCTTTGACATGCGTGGCGCCAAGGAGAAGACCGGCGGCGCTCCGATCGACATCATCCTGGCCAAGGAAGGCGCTCCGTGGGACATGGAGGCCACGGCCATCGTCAAAGGAACCAAGAACCTCGCCGCAGCGCAAAAGCTGGCTGATTTTGCAGTCAGCAAGAAGGCGTACGAGCTCTACGGCAAGTACTACGCCATCGTGGGTTATCCCGGAATGAACCCGGCGCCGCCGAACTATCCGCCCAGCGCCGATGCGGCAATGGTGAAAATCGACCTGTCCAAGATGGGCGCCGATCGCGCGAAAATTCTGGCTGAGTGGACGCGCCGCTACGACGGAAAGTCGGCGCCAAAATAAGCGCTTGCGGCCAGGCCGCTGCGGACAACGCGACCCTTGGCCGGCATGGTGTCGGCCAAGGGTATGGCGCTTTCACATGACAGATACTGCCCTGAACACACCGAATCAGCCCTACCTCCGGATCGACCGGCTTAGCAAGCGCTTTGGCACCTTCGCTGCGCTCAAGGAGGTGTCGCTTGAGGTTCCCCAGGGCGAGTTTGTCTGCTTTCTCGGACCATCAGGATGCGGCAAGACCACGCTGTTGCGCGCTATCGCCGGGCTCGACATGCAGAGCTCGGGACGCATATTCCAGGCCGGTCGCGACATCTCCAATCTGCCCGCGTCCGAGCGCGACTTTGGCATCGTATTTCAGTCCTACGCGCTGTTTCCCAACCTGACGGTGCAGGCCAATGTGGGCTATGGGCTGGTCAGCCGTGGGCTGGCCAAGAGCGAGATCGCGGTCCGCGTCGCCGAGCTACTGAAGCTGGTGGACCTGGCTGATTCCGGACCCAAGTACCCGGCCCAACTCTCCGGCGGCCAGCAGCAACGCGTCGCGCTGGCGCGCGCGCTCGCGCTGTCGCCCGGCTTGCTGCTGCTTGACGAACCGCTGAGCGCGCTCGATGCCCGGGTGCGCGCCTACCTGCGCACCGAAATCCGCCGCTTGCACCAGCGCCTGGGCGTTACCACCATCATGGTCACCCACGATCAGGAGGAGGCGCTGACGATGGCCGACCGCATCGTCGTCATGAATGAGGGCGTGATCGAACAGGTGGGGACACCACTGGATGTTTACCGCCAGCCGGCCAGCGCCTTTGTCGCCGACTTTGTGGGGACCACCAACTTCCTGAACGCGCGCGTGAGCGGTCCTGGGCGGGTGCGCTTCGGTGACATCGAGCTGGCGTGCGAACTGGACCCGGATGCGGCGCCGGGGAGCCCCGTCACGCTGGCGGTTCGCCCGGAGGACGCGGTGGTTCGCAATACGGTGGCGGGCTCCGCCAACACCTTTGGCGCACGCGTTTGCGGCATTGAGTTCCTGGGTTCTTTTTGCCGCGTCGGGCTGTCCATCAACGGTGCCGCGCCCGCGCTGGTGGCCGACTGCTCGATCAACGCTGTGCGTGACCTGGCGATAGCCGAGGGCGTGGAGCTGCTCGTCAGCCTGCCGCCTGAGCGTCTGCGCGTTTTCGCGCCAGCCAAGCCGCGGCCGTGACGCAGTCCGGCGTGGTCCAAGCCACAGGCGCGCCGCCGGGCCGGCGCGGCCTCGACCGCGACGACCTGCTGATGCGCCTGGGCGTTTGCCTGTTGGCGGGCTGGTTGTTGCTGACGCTGGCGCTGCCGCTATGGTGGCTGCTGTCCAAGAGCTTTCACAACCATAATGGCGAATTCGTCGGCCTGGCCAATTACGCCCAGTACTTTTCCACGCCGGCGCTGTTCGCCTCGGTCTGGAACAGTCTGTTCATCGCCGTGCTGACGACCGCCATTGTGCTGCCGCTGGCTTTTGTCTACGCCTACGCGCTGCAGCGCAGTTGCATGCGGGGCAAGGGCCTTTTTCGCGCGCTCGCGCTAATCCCGATACTGGCGCCTTCGCTGCTGCCAGCGATCTCGATGATCTACCTGTTCGGTAATCAGGGCCTGCTCAAGGAGTGGATGTTTGGCGTGTCGGTGTACGGTCCCTTTGGCATCGTCGTGTCGCAGGTGTTTTACTGCTTCCCGCATGCGCTGATGATCCTGATAGCGGCGCTGGCGATGGCCGACGCACGCCTGTATGAGGCGGCCGATGCGCTGGGCGCGTCCAAGCTGCGCGTCTTCCTCACCGTTACCCTGCCGGGCGCCAAATATGGCGTCATCAGCGCCGGCTTCGTGGTCTTCACGCTGGTCATCACCGACTTCGGCATCGCCAAGGTGATCGGCGGGCGCTTCAATGTGCTCGCCACCGACATTTTCAAGCAGGTGATAGGCCAGCAGAATTTCGAGATGGGCGCGGTGGTGGGCTTTGTGCTGCTGTTCCCCGCCGTTCTCGCCTTCGCGGCCGACCGCATCATCCAGCGCCGACAGGTCGCGCTCCTGTCCGCGCGCGCGGTGCCACTGGTGCCAAAACCCGTGCCGCGCCGCGACACCGTGCTGCTGCTATTTTGCACGCTGGTCGGCGGCATGGTCTTTGTCCTGTTGGCGATGGCGGTCTGGGCCTCGCTGGTGACGCGCTGGCCTTACAACCTGACGCTCACGCTGCACAACTACGCCTTTGGCGAGTTCGACACCGACGGCTGGACCGCTTACGGGAACTCGCTCAAGCTCGCCGGCTGGACCGCCGTGATCGGCACCCTGGTGGTTTTCGTCGGCGCCTACCTGCTGGAGAAGACGCGCGCATTCGCGGCCGTGCGCGCGCTTGCGCAATTCATGGCCATGCTGCCGATGGCGGTTCCGGGGCTGGTGCTCGGACTGGCCTACATATTCTTCTTCAATGCGCGCGAAAACCCCTTCGGTTTTATCTACGGCACGATGGCGATCCTGGTGGTCAACTCGCTCACCCATTTTTATACGGTGAGCCACCTGACGGCGACCACGGCGCTCAAGCAGCTCGACCACGAGTTCGAGGCGGTTTCGGCGTCGCTGAAAGTGTCGCTGCTGCGAACGCTGGCGCGCGTGACGGTGCCGATCTGCCTGCCCGCGGTGCTCGATATCAGTATTTACCTGTTCGTCAACGCGATGACGACGGTGTCGGCCGTGATTTTCCTGTATTCGACCGACACCAAGCTGGCGTCGATCACGATCGTCAACATGGACGAGGCCGGCTTCACCGCTGCCGCCGCCGCGATGGCCGTCGCCATCGTCGCCACCTCGGCGAGCGTCAAGCTGGCCCATGTGCTGCTGACGCGTCGGCTCGCCCGCGGCGCGCAGGCCTGGCGCCAGCGATGAAGCCGTCCCGCACCGGATCGCTGGTGTCAGCGGGTTGCGCACCGTCGGCTGGGGCCCTGCACCTAGGGCGCGATCACCTTATTCGTCCATCATGCCTGCGTGATCTATCGCACCGCGATGCAAATGATGCCGCGAAAGCGGACCCCCTGAGACCATGAAAGAAAAACGATGCAACGTGTAGCCGGAAAAATTGCTGTGGTCAGTGGCGCTGCCAGCGGACTCGGCGCGGCCATCGCCCGGATGCTCGCGCGCGAAGGCGCAAGCGTCGTCCTCGCCGACCTAAACGATGCCGGGGGCAACGCCGTTCGCGCAGAAATCGAGGCGCAGGGCGGCAGCGCGATCTATCTGCATCTCGACGCGTCGCAAGAGCAAAGCTGGATCGCCGTGATGGCGAAGACGCGCGAGCGCTTTGGCCGCCTGAACATCGCCGTCAACTCGGCCGGAATGAACGTCGGCCGATCCTTTCCGGCCGACACAACGATGGAGGACTGGCGGCGCGTCATGGCGGTCAACCTCGACGGCGTATTCCTCGGCACCAAGCACGCGCTGGCGGCGATGCGCGACAGCGACCCGGTGAATGGGTCGATCATCAACATATCGTCGGTCATGGGCCTGGTCAGTCTAGACGGTCTAGACGCTTACAGTGCATCGAAGGGCGGCGTGCGCCTTTACAGCAAGTCGGTCGCGCTGTCGTGCGCCGAGAAGCGTCTGGCCATCCGCGTCAACACGATCCACCCGGGCTTCATCGAGACGCCCCTGCTGCGCCAGGGAATGGCACGTATCAAGGATCCGGCCGAGGCCGAGCGGGTTTACGCAGCGCTGCAGCCGGTGGGCCACCTCGGGACGCCCGAGGACATCGCCTACGGCGCGCTCTATCTTGCCTCCGACGAAGCGAAGTTCGTCACCGGCGCCGAGCTGGTGATCGACGGCGGCTATACCGCGCGCTGAGTCGATTACCGGCTGTCGATTTGCAAGACCCACCCCACTTTTATCCAGGAGACCGACATGATTTATGAACTGCGCATTTACGACGCCCTGCCCGGCCGGATGCCCGCGCTGCTGAAGCGATTTGAAACCCAGACGCTCAGGATCTGGGGCCGCATGGGAATCCGCCAGGGCGGCTTCTGGACCACCGTGATCGGTCCGTCGAATCTGCAGCTGACCTACATGCTGGTGTGGGAGTCGATGGCCGAGCGCGAAAGCAAGTGGACCGCATTCCAGACCGACCCGGAGTGGATCGCTGCCTGGGCCGAGTCGGAAAAAGACGGCATCATCGTCAGCAAGGTTGCCAGCTCGTTCTTGAGCCCGACCAAGTTTTCGTCGCTGCAATAGCGCCGCGCGTGGCAGACCGCGCAGGGTCCGCCACGGTCTATATACTGGTCCGCTTCCTGCAACCATAGGGGCGAACCCATGACCATCCGTCACCGCTTGGCGACACTTGTCTTTGCCGCATTGGTACTCGGCGGTGTGGTAGCGCAGGCCGCCGAGGGCGACAACTTTCCCTCGCAGCCGGTGAAGATCATCGTAGGCTTCGCCCCCGGCGGCAGCGCCGACACGGTTGCGCGCATACTCGCGCCGCGTTTGTCCGAGGCGTTCAAGCAAAGCGTCGTGATCGAGAACAAGGCCGGCGCCGGCGGCAATATTGCGACCGACTTCCTGATCAAGGCGCCCCCCGACGGCCACACCATCATGCTCGGAACCATCGGCTCGCTGTCGGTCAACCAGCATCTGAACAAGTTGGCCTATGACCCGATTGCCGACACCGCGGCGCTGTCGATCGCCGTGGTATTCACCAACGTTCTGGTCGTGAATGCGTCCAGTGATGTGCGCAGCCTGGACGACTATGTGCGCCACGGTCGGGCAGACAACTCGCGCATGTCCTTCGGCTCCTCCGGCATCGGTAGCAGCGGACACCTAGCGGGCGAGCTGCTCAAGTCGGCGGCAGGGCTCAATAACCAGCATGTCGCCTACCGCGGCGGCGCGCCGGCCATGAACGACCTGCTCGGCGGCGCGCTGCCGTCCATCTTCTCGAGCCCAACCGACGCGCTACAGCATATACAGACCGGACGTTTGCGTCCCATCGCCACCACCGGCAGCAAGCGTTTGGACGCATTGCCCCATATTCCCACGATTGCCGAGTCGGGTTATCCGGGCTTTGAAGCCGTCAACTGGTACGCTTTTGCCGCGCCGCTGCGCACCCCGCCGGAGGTCGTTCGCCGGCTGAACCTGGCCATTGTGAGCGTGCTGGGCGACGCCGGCATCGTCGCTCAACTGCGCAAGATCGGCCTCGAACCCAACCCGACCAGCCCGGCCGAGGCGGCGCGCTATATCCGCGCCGAGAGCGACAAATGGGGCGCCGTGGTCCGCAAGGCGAAAATCAAGGGCGAATGATGGACGCACGGTCTGGTGCAGCGACGATCGCCGAGAAAATTCTCGCGCGCCATGCCGGCGTGCAGCGGGTGCGGCCCGGCGACATCGTGATCGCCCGCGTCGATTTCGCCATGGTGCACGACGCGCGCGCGCCCAATGCGATGCGCATGGTCGAAAAACTGGGCGCTGCGCGCCTGCCGTTCGCGTCGCGTACTGCCTGGGTACTCGACCATTTCTCGCCGCCGCCCACGCTTGAGGCGGCGCAGGGCCACAGCGCGATGCGCAGCTTCGCCGACCGCCACGGCAGCGTCCTGTACGACATTGGCGATGGCATCTGCCATCAGGTGCTGCCCGAGGGCGGGCACCTGACCTGCGGCGACCTGGTCGTTGGTACCGATACCCATTCGGTGACCTATGGCGCCTTCAACGCCTTTGGCACCGGAATCGAGGGCAGCGACGTCAGCGCGGTGATGGCCACCGGCAAGGTGTGGCTGCGCGTTCCCGAATCGGTGCGGGTGACCCTGGGCGGGCGCTTGCAGCCCGGCGTCTGGGCCAAGGACATCACGCTGCATATGCTCGGACGCTTCGGCGCCGAAGGCCTGAATTACCGGGCGATCGAATACGTCGGAGCCGCGGTGGCAGCGATGGAAATAGACGACCGCATGACGCTGGCCAACCATGCGGCCGAACTCGGTGCGAAAGCGGCGCTGCTGGAGGCGGACCACAAGACCCTCGCCTGGCTCGCCGCGCACGGCGCGAAGCCGCCGCAGGTGGTTTGCGCCGACGCCGATGCGGCCTATGCCGACTGCTTCGAGATCGACGCCGCGGCGTTATCGCCGCAGGTGGCGCGCCGGCACGCGGTCGACGACGTCGTCGCGGCCTGCGAGGTGATCGGGCAAAAAATCAACTTCGCCCTGATCGGAACCTGCACCAACGGGCGGCTGGACGACATCCGCCAGGCGGCGGCGATTCTCAAGGGCCGCCATATCGCGCGCGGCGTTCGCATGATCGTCACGCCGGCTTCACGCCAGATCTACCTTGCAGCCGCCCGCGAGGGGCTGATCGAGGCGCTGACCGAAGCCGGAGCATCGGTCGAAGCGGCCGGTTGCGGCACCTGCGTCGGCATCACCAACCACCTGATACCGGGCGACCGCGAGGTGGTGATCTCCAGTGCCAACCGCAACTTCCAGGGCCGACTGGGAAACCACGACGCCGAGATCTGGCTCGGATCGGCGGCGACGGTTGCCGCTTCGGCGTTGACCGGGTGCATCACCGACCCGCGTACCGTCCCCGGCGGCCAATGGGAAGCGGCGCATGGCTGATGCGGCATTTGGTGTGCTGCACGGGCGCGTCTACCGGCTCGGTGACGACGTCAACACCGACCTCAACTGCTCGGGAAAATACCTGCCGGGGATGAACGAGGCGGCCATTGCGGCGCAGGTGTTCGAGGCGGTGGCGCCGGGCTTCGCGGCGCGCTTTGTGGCCGGCGGCGTGATCGTTGCGGGCCCGCATTTCGGCATCAACTCTTCGCGCGAACAGGCGGTGCATATTCTGCGGCGCATCGGCGTCGCCGCCATCGTTGCGCCTTCCTTTGGCCGGCAGTTTTTCCGTAACGCGATCAACAATGGCCTGCCGGTGATCGAGTGTGATGTGGCTGGAATCGCCGAGGCCGACCCGATCGAAATCGACCTCGGTGCCCAAAGCCTGCGTTTGCCGGCGCAGGACCTGACGCGGCGTCTCGCCGCGCTGCCTGATGCGATCCGCGCGATCCTGCGCGAAGGCGGCCTGATTGCGTTCCTGCGCAAATACCCCGACTGGGAGCTGACGCCATGAATGCTGCGGTCCCGGGCGGCCGCGCCAGCCGACTGCGCCGTGCGCTGCGCGAGCGACTGGCCATCGCGATCCGTGGCGGACCCGCGCTGGTGGCGCCCGGCGTCTACGACGGCTACGGCGCGCGGATGGTCGCGCAGTCGGGCTTTGAGGCGGTGTACATGACCGGCAACGGCGTCTCGGCGTGCCTGCTGGGTCGGCCGGATGTCGGCCTGATAGACCTGTCGCTGATGGCGGGGCACGCCCGGCGTGTCGCGTCCTGCGTCGAACTGCCGCTGATCTGCGACGCCGACACCGGATACGGTGGCGTGGTCGGCGTTCGGCGCACGGTACAGGAGTTCGAGGCCGCCGGTGTCGCTGCAATCCACATCGAGGATCAGACCACGCCCAAGCGCTGCGCGCAGTTGCCCGGCGCGCGCAGCGTGCTGGACTTTGGCGCGGCGGTTGACAAGATC
>Ga0214919_10001703_pt1 | contig 35577 bp, 33 predicted proteins | sample LL1503_MetaG_FD_177994 | JGI IMG/M metagenome (GOLD analysis project Ga0214919, IMG submission 177994) | Freshwater microbial communities from Lake Lanier, Atlanta, Georgia, United States - LL-1503 | ecosystem: Environmental > Aquatic > Freshwater > Lake | place: USA: Georgia | collected...
GTTTTGGTGGTGGTGCTGTTACAGTAATTGATAATGGGTTTTGTAAACTATATTGTGAGTTTACAGTAATTGCGTATGTTCCAGGCGCTACTATTGGATCTGTATTTGGGATGGTATATGTATTTGTAGTAACAGCAGGTGTGGTTGTTCTCCCTGACGAAGTGACTACAGCAGGTGTTATTATAGTAGTAACTAAACTAGTTTTTGCTACAGTATATGGGGTTGTAGTTGTTCCATTATTCACATTAATTGTGTATGTACTTTCAAAAGATTCAGGTACAAATGTAAGAACTAAATTTGCCATTTCCGCATTTAATCCAACTGATACATTTGGTGCAGGTCTTAATGGTAGTGTAAATACTAACGATGCTTGTTGACTAAATTGTGAAGTTACTAAAATTGTACATGTTCCAGGTACTACTGGTGGTATAGTATATGTATTATTAACTAAACTAGATTTTGCAACACTATAAGGGGTTATATTTCCAGATCCATCAGTCACACTAATATTGTATGTAGTTTCAAAAGATGCAGGTACAAATGTAAGAATTATATCAACGCCTGATGGGGCCAATGCAGCTGTTACAACTGGCTTCTTTGCGATTGTTACATAATATAAACTTTTCTCTTGAGCAGTATTATTATTAATCATGTAATATGAATATACGAAGAATGGTAATGAAGCTGTTTGTACATTTTGAATAGTGTAAGTAAATGGTGGTGCAGCAGGTGCTGGTGCTTGTGCAGGTGGTGGGGCAGGTCCAGGTGCTGGTTTTGGTGCTGGTGCTGGAGACGGTGGTGGTATATAAATACTAGTGTATATTGGAGATATTGGACCATATATATTTCCTGAATTAGTTAGAGTATTGGAACTTGCATATGGTCCAATAATTCCATTATATTGTAATGTAGGTATTTGTGGAAAATAGCCATTTATTAAATAACCATAACCAGATGTAAAGGTTGTACTAATAGAACTTAGATTATATCTTATATTATTTGCAACAAAAAAATAAATATTATTAGTTGTATCATAAAATATTGCTATATTTGAACTCGTGCTACTTGATAACACTACTGTATTATTTGATACCTTAAGTGTAATGTCTGGCAATGTTGGTACTGTACTACTAGGAGTATAGTAAGTATATAATGAAGAAGTAGTTGATGGACCAGTAGGGCTGAATATCAATGTAGTAGTGTATCTAGGACTTGGTAAAGGATTGAATCCTATAAGATCATAATAATATTTAGGGCCAATAGCGGGAAGTATGATAAATCCATTTATTGCAGGAGAATATATGTACAAACCAGAACCGGTTGTTGCAGCTTTTATATCATATCTTGTACTATTTTCTACAAAGAAATAAATATTTTTTGTAGTATCATAATACATTGGTGTTGATGCAGGTATTTTTTCTGGCTGAGTATTTGTTGGTGTACTTAGATATACAAGTTGCGATGTTGTATTATATGTTATAGCTGCTGGATATGGTGCTGGAGCTGGTGATGGTGCTAGTGCTGGTGCAGGTGCTGGAGAAGGTGCAGGTGCTGGAGAAGGTGCAGGTTTTGGTGCAGGTGCTGGAGAAGGTGCTGGTGCAGGTGCTGGAGAAGGTGCTGGAAATGGAGCAGGTGCTGGAGAAGGTGATGGTGCTGGTGCAGGTGATGGTGCAGGTGCTGGAGAAGGTGCTGCTGCAGATGCAGCCACTAAGGCCATGTTATTTCCCGCTGTAACAGTTAATGGTATAGTAGCATTATGTATAGTTGTTGTATATGGTATTATATAATACCCAACTAAATTTGTATTGGTAATTGATGCAAGATAATATGGTATAAAATAGACATTTGGATCTATTTTATATGTAATTCCTAATAAAGCACTACCAAATCTCACACTAATTGTAGTATTTGTAATATATACTTGTTGTCCTGCTGGCAATGTAACAATACCAATCCCAGCAGCAGAACCATTATATGTGATAGGAGATGCACTTATTCCAACATATGTCCCTATACCACCTAGTGTTAGAGGAGCAGTTGGACTTATATATGAAAAAGATACTGTTGACCCTAAATAATATATTTGACTATTATCTGGTAGTGCACCACCCATTTGAACAAAACCCCCATTCATACCTCCAGGAGTTGCTGTATATACACGATTATTTTGATCAATAATACCATATGAACTTTCATATGATCTTGGTGTAAAACTAAATACTGCAGTAGTATCTGTTAGTACCATTGTTACTCGTGGAGCAGCTCTTTGTGTTACAGTAACTGGTATTATTGTTGGACTACTATATAATGTAGTTATACTAATTGCATAGGAACCATTTGGTAAAGGAATACTATATGTACTATTAACTAAACTTGTTTTTGAAACAGTATAAGTATAAGATGGTGGTCCTGCTACAACAATTGTATAAGATGTTTCAGAACCTGGTGTAAATGTTAGTATTATATTTGCACCAGTTGCATCTATTACACCATATACAACTGGTGCTGCTACTGCTGTATAAATACTAGTATATATTGGAGAATTGATTAATTGTACTGATAATCCAATAGGTGTAATTGTGCTTAAATTCGTATATGGCATTGATGATATTAATGATAGTCCAAGATCTGGGAGCTGGGCACCATCTGAAGCTGTAATTGTATAATAAGAACCTGAAGCTGCTCCAATAGATATATTATATCGTGTATTATTTTTAACAAAAAATGGAATTGATGCAGAATCATAATATATTGGTATATTTGTAGGTGAAGCATATACAAAACTAGATGTTGCTCTAAACATTACATTTGCTGCTGCTGACGTGCCACCTGCCACAGGTGTGACTACTGAATATATTAATAAATTTTTATTATTAAGTATAGTACCTCCATTTATCGGATTATTATTTACATAACCAGAATATGGTATTGCATAATAGTATCCAGAAACATACATAGTTACAAAATATGTACCACTTTTCATATTATATGTATAACTAGGGGTAGTACAACTCATATCCACTAAAGATACATATACAGGACTAAAAATCGGTGCTGTATAATTCAAATATGTAGCTGCTGCATACATAGCGTTTGTTTTACCCAATGTAACGGTTAGTGGTTGTAAACTTATACCAACATAATTTCCTAAATTAGCTAATGTGTTGATTCGTGACATAATTATGAAACCAATTTGCGTAGTAGTACTCAACGGTGTTGGCATAGTATAATTAATTATCCCTGATGTATCAGCATATGGTCCACCAGATGCATCATAATATACTCCAGGTATACCAGTAATCGTATTATTTAATCCAGTTACTGCATATCCTTTAGCACTTGCTGTATATGAAGTAATACCGTGTATATTATATTGTATTGCATTTACTGTAAAAAAATATACATTATTTGCAAAATCAAACATTATTGGTATATTGGTAGAACTTGTTGAATATATGCTACTTGATGTTGTTATTGGTACTGGTGCTGGTGCTGGTGCTGGTGCTGGTACTGGTGATGATGATGGTGATGGTGATGGTGATGGTGATGGTGCTGGTGCTGGTGATGGAGCTGGTGATGGAGCTGGTGATGGAGCTGGTGATGGAGCTGGTGATGGAGCTCGTGCTGGTGCTGGTGATGGAGCTGGTGATGGTGCAGGTGCTGGAGCCGGCTTTGGTGGGGGTGGTGGTAAAGCTACTCCCCCAATTAAACCATAGTTATTAGCAGAAATACTTATAGAACTTGGGTATAATGATAAAATACCAAGATTATATGCGCTACTATTATACGGTATTGCATAGTAATTAGAATTAAAATAATAAGGTATAAAATAAATACCAGATGATATAGAATGAGTTAGACTAGGATTACTAATTGTAGTAGTTGCCAAATACACAGGACTATTTGCTGGCAATATAGTACTATCTGGAATATCACCAAACGATGTTTTTTCAGTTTTTATAGATACTGCACTGGCTCCAACAAAATATGCAATATTACTTAATGTTTTTGCAGTACTTGAGAAATTAATATAGTTAATTTGTGGGTCTGAAGTTAAAGGGCCTGCTGCTGGTGCTGGTGCGGGTGCTGGTGCTGGTTCCGGTGATGGCGAGGGACTAGGTGCAGGTGCAGGTGGTAAAATTATTATAGGAGCAGTAACACTTATAGCTGCGCCTATAATTACACCACTACTATTTTTTTCTTGTATTATAAAATTATATGCTATATTTGATTGTAAATATGGTTTTACTACTGCAGGTAAACTAAATTTGTTAGATGCTGCTATTATACTTGCACCTGTTGGTTGTGGTTGAGCAAGATATTGACCAGATAGAGATACAGAAAATGGTAGGGGTAAATTTGTAGATTTAATTTCATAATAATTTGCAGAGGTTACATTTGTAAAAGTAAATACTATATTATTTGTGGAGTCTATACTTGCTGTTACTTTTACCTGACCATATGTACTTGTATATATTGGTGTTGTATTATTATTGTATATTGAGCCTGTAGCTGGAACTGTAAGTGTACTTTTAAGCGCAATTGGAGTATACATGTTATTATAATTAACATAATACAGCAGACTACTAAGATCTGGTATTGTTGCGATTAGCTGAAATACATTAGCTTTTGAAGGTACTACTACAATTGGATTACCAACGCCAATATTTGTAGGATCTATAGAAATTATATTATATCTTACATTATTTATAACAAAAAAATATGTTGAATTATATAAATCGCCATATATAGTATATGTTGTATTTAATGCTGTATTATATATTCTATTAGTCGTTGCAATATAATCTCCATCTACAGCACCACCCGTTTGAACCCGTGCTTTTTTATGAGTCTTCCCTTTTTTCTTTTTAACATTATTTTTCATCTACACATAGTTACTCTTTAATAATGTATCTTTATACTTATACATATAAACATTTTGTTAATTTGTATAAATAATCTTTGATAAATAATATAGAAATTTATCCAGTCCATGCTACTGCTATAGGATTTGCTGGTGCAGTTGGAATTGCTGTATTTAATAACATTGACTGCCATAATCCAGTACCTGAAATTGTATTAGCACCACTGCCGTCGCCATAAAATGCAACATATAATGAGTTTATTGCATCTCTTAATGCGGTGCATGCAGCTACATCCGTATTTTGAGTTAATACGTGTGCATTAGCCGCAAGAGACCCGGAATTGAGTGCCTCTCTTATTGTGTATGCAGCTGTATAAAAGGTACCTAATGAACCAAATACTGATCCTGGATACATAGTTCTGGTAACTGCCGGGGCAGCTGCTGGTGCTGGTGCAGGTACAGGTGCTGGTGCACCACCACGCTGCATACCACCTTTATATGCTTTACTACGTAGTTTTCTTGAATACTTCCGGGATTTATTTTTTTTATTTATATTTCTTCCCTTTGAACGAATTAGTTTTCTAGTTTGCTTCATCTACTTATGTAATTTTTTATATTAATATAATTTTTTAATTTAAACTATATTAATAGATGAAGTATACTAAGAAAATATCCCGCTCTAAAGGAAAAAGTGGATCCCGGAAGTATGGTGGTAAAAAGGAAAATAATTATGCACCTACACTTACAACACAAATGGCAGGCAGCCCTATTGGATATAACACATTAACAGGTGGCTTGCAGCGTGGTGGTGCACCTGCACCTGTACCTGCACCTGCACCTGCAGTAGATATAGGATACAATACAAACTATACGCAAGTCTATAATGCTATGTCAAACTTCGGTAATAGTATAATAGCATTGCAATATTATGCGTCAAATGCCTTAACAGTAGCAAATGCTCGTCTAACAACTGCAGGAATTGATAGCAACCACGCTGTTACAATAGCTACAGCCGGATCAAACTTATTAAGTAATTTTCTTGGAAATGGTTCAAAGGATAATGGTCCTAATTCACCATTAAATGGTCTATACCAAGTACTACTACCAGGAAGCAATATGCCCCCCGTACCCGTATTTCCCCCCAATTAAATACCCTTCAAATGATCTTGTATATCCATTAATAAAAATCGTGATTTTGATGATAAACTTTTATATATTTCTTTCTTCATTTCTGCCAATGATTCAGTAGTTGTAGTAAGTAATATTGTCCTTATATTAATATAAAATTCTTCTTTCTTTCGCAGTACTTTTGAAATACGTAATAGACAATCGATATATTGTTCAATTAATGTAGACTGCCCCTCAAGCTTAGCATGAATTAAAATCTGAGCAAAGATTTTTTCAAATATAAGCGTAATCTTATCAGCAGATAATATGCGTAATGAAGTTAATTCGGCAAGAAACTGACTATAGCCCTGACGATATTTCTTCTCACGATTTTTTAAGACAAATACATCATAATCCTTTGCAGACTCATCAACTTTATCAGACGAATCAGCAGGATCAAATATTGCCAAATAGTTTTCATGCAATTTATTCATTTCATCCAAAATAATAGGATATTTTCCAGCAATTTCTCCTAGTAATTTTGCATATAGCGGACAAAAGATCTCTTCACTTACAGCCTTCTTAAAAACGAGTGCCATAAAATCTTTTACAAACTCTTGAATACTGCTTTTCTCATTTGTTTCTGTTATAGAATCTTCAGAACCTATAATTTGGAATAAAAAGTTTCTAATATCATCATACGTATCAGCGCTAAACTTATTTAGTTTAGAAAGTATAATAGTATTTAGTATCTTATCCTCAACAAGTTGTTCACTATTTTTATATTTACTTACATATTTTTGGCCACTACGGTTATTTGTTTCAGTTGAATGTATCTTTTTATTTAAAGGAGATGATGGTAACGATTGGAATGAATCAACACGAAAATTTCGTCGTGTATTAATTTCTGGCTTTTTCTCGCCCCTCCAAGATACATTTGTTGAATCAATAAGATTAGGCAATTCATGAATCTTTTTATATATATCATCACTCGGTTTTGGCATAGAAGGTTCCAGTAAAAGAAATTTCATTATTAAACTCATTGGACTTTGAATTTCTTGCGTGGCCATCCTAGTATTAAATACTTTTGCGTTTTAAATAACCTTATGTAAACTTTTAGGATTATTAGATGGCATCAATTTTAAATGATTCAGGATTGGAAAAAATTGCATCATTACTCCAAACAAAAACGTATTATTCTAATGAAATATGTGAAAACCAGCTCACGAAAGGTTCTCATTTTCCGAAATCCAATGAAATTATTTTTTCTCAAAACATCATTTCTAAATTTCGTACACTAAGCGAAGAAGATACAGTAAAAATGAACATATATATAAATGAATTTGTAGAATGCGAAAAGGCATGTACATTCTTTTTTGAAGAAAAGAATAGTTTAGATTCACTTGAAAAAGATACATTTGGACAACTTATTTTTCAACATAATGAATTGAAGATATTGAATCATATTCCTTTTTTCATTATGCTTATAACATACATGAAAATATTTTTCGTACCGTTTATGTCGGTGTTCTTTCCAATACTCGCATATTTTATACCATATTTACTCATTAAATATGTATGGAAAATGCCAATACCTTATGAAATGTATCAAAATATAATGGGAAAAATGTGGTCATTTTCATTAAGTGAATTAACACCACAAAAACTTTTGCAAAATCTATTTACAATTTTTACGCTTGGCCAATCAATGTATCAACCAATACAAAATGCGTTCCATTTACATACAATTCATACTAATATATATACATTAGGAAATGCAATATATAATTACAAAACTATTGTAAATAGTATAGAAACATTACTAAAAGAAAACAATATAAAATTTCATATATCTAATTCGTTAGAACAACTACCAGAAAATGACCCTCATAGAGTATTCATAGAATTATTAGATCAACCACATCGCCTACTTTTAACAAGTAAAGATATGTCAAAATTGGAATTGTTATGGGCAATATCTCAGAATTCTGATTTTAGTAAGGTGTCATTATATAACTCTACAACACCATATTTCACTGCAAACCATATTGTTGATATAAATTTGGATAAAGAAACGCGAATCGGCTCGTCTATTACTATTGAAGAAAAATACAATCACTTTTTATTGAGTGGTCCAAATGGAGGAGGGAAATCATCGTTTTTACGTGGTCTCTTACAAACAGTTGTATTAGCTCAGACATTTGGATATTCAACTGCAAAAGATGTGCATATGAGCCCATTTGATTTTATACTATCTGGTTTGCATATTGTTGACAATCCTGGAAAGCAATCACTCTTTGAAAAGGAAGTTCTTTTTGCTCGTGATGTGCTATATAATAACAATCCGAATTATAAAGGATTTGTGGTTTTTGATGAAATATTCCATTCTACGAATCCTCCCGATGGAATACGAACGTCCAAACTTTTCCTTGAAAAGCTCTGGTCTTTTTCCCATTTTGCTTCAATAATCAGTACGCATGTATTTGAAATAATAGAAACCGCACCAGAAACTATTCAACGTATATGTGTAAAAGCTTCACGTGATGAAAAAGGTATTCATTATGAGTATGCATTAAGTGAAGGAATCTGTAAGACAAGCAGTGTAGATGAAATATGGAAAAAAACGTGGACTTCTGCGGTTTCTTAGATTACATTAACTATAATATATAAAAAGAAATGAGCATTATAAGTGAATCGTTAACCATTGGTTTACTACTATCCTTAGTATTTGGCGCACTATTTTTCTACATTTATTCCCGTCTTTCATATGTTGAAAAGCGCATTAGTTTAATGGAAAATATTCTTCTTGATATCAAAGTTACACAAGAACAAATGCCTACACATATACTACCAGAAGTACCCCCGAATACACGGTTTCAACAAGTAACATTCCAGCCCGAGCTGGAGCCTTATCAGCCATTCCAGCCAGACAACACTGAGGCGCAAGAATTACCAGAATTAGTACAAACAAATGAACCATTTGTACCCGAGCTGGAAGAAGTAAAGGAAGACTACACTGCTGTATTAGAAGAGGCTCATCGTGAAACTCCTTTTGAACCTTCTACTTCTGAAGACCTAGTTAACAGTGGATCAAAGGTAACTGTTAATTATGAAGCAATGACAAAGGATGAATTACTTGAAATTGCAAAAGAAAAGGGATTACGATATGGACGAGCACCCGGTCGTGACAAGCTTTTACAGCTAATTCGTAAGTCAGAAGAGCTTGGTGGTGAATCGTTACAGGCGGTAGAACTAGAAGCGTAACTATAGGTAGATGGACAGCAAGCATTTTAGAAAAATTTCTCAACCAAATGTGTATTCTTCGTATAAAAATGTTGCAGTAAATGAAAAACAATTTCAACCCGATAGCAAGACTACACCAGATAGCAGATATCCCAATTGGCCTGCACAAATGTCTGATGGTCGCTACACAGATTATTCACCCAAATGCAGTCAAAATGTTCCAACTGGTGAACAATATCCTACTAAACAATGGTTAATGCATTCTGGAGAAAAGATTATTGACTATTCACGAACACATCAAATGCCTTATACACGTGCTCTTGACAAAAGTGTATTGCCACCACCTTCTCAAATGTTAGAATGTACAAAATATAGTTGTAAGCTTACCAATACAAATGTATCATATGGTATTGGGGTAGAGAGACCAAGCAACACACCATTTTTATTTGGAACATTTGGCGGAGAAGATTTTGAAGAAAAACCCCAAGATTCTAAAACAACAAAATACTTTGAAGGCGGGCGAAATACTCCTCGCGGTGTTGCAAATAATTATGTAGAATAAATCTACTAATCTAAACACATATATCTAGTATAATTATATGCCTGAAGTTGTTGTGTGTTTTGATATTGGAATACGAAATTTAGCATACTGTTGTTATGATAAAGATAACAATACTATACTAGGCTGGGTAAATTATGACTTGTTAAACGATTCAAATGTAGAAGACATGAAATCTAAATGTCTTGTGTGTTCTAAAAATGCCCTTTATAGCCAGGGTGAGAATTCATATTGTGCAAAACATTGTACAAAGCCCATTTTTAAAGATCTTTCTGGTAATGTGTTTAAAAAGATGCCAACTATTTCAGTGTTGAAAGAAATGCTCAAAACAAAAGGTACAAAAGATGAGCTACATGCATTGGTACGTGAAAGATATGCAGTTCCTGTGCTAAAAACTGCGAAAAAGCCACAAGATTTAGAAACATTGCATGATGCAATTCGTAAGCTTGTACTAGATCAACCGCTTTTCCGTAAAGCAACAGTAATTGGATTGGAAAATCAGCCAGTGCTAAAGAATCCTACAATGAAAACCGTGCAAATATTGTTATACGCAACATTACGCGATGTGTTACAGCCACCTCCAAAGATGAAGCTTATTCATGCATTGAAAAAGGTTGCAGATAAAGAATCTGGTGATAAAGGATATGCAGATCGCAAAAAGGGCTCTATTGAGCGTATAAATACATTTTTCAAGACAAATAAACAAACAGATATGAAAGAGTTGCTGGAAAAGTCCGTAAAGAAGGCGGATTTATGTGATGCATTGTGCATGTGTCTTGATTATAAAGAGTGAAGGTATAAACAATTTATACATTAAACCTACAGATGAACTACCAATTATATATTATTTTTCATAAAGATCTTTATGAAACATGTTATAAGGATCTTTCTTCAAATTATATGGAATCTATAAAATTTTTTGCAGTGAATTCCAAAATACAAAAGCACGTTCCTCAAAAATATATGAAACAACTTGTGCTTGAACGAGAATTAGCAAATTACAATCCTCTTTTACAAATGAGTAATTTTTGTGAAACTAGTGTATTTCTTCATTGTTTACACAATCCTACATTACTAGAAAAAGAATATGTTGGATTTTTCCAATATGATATGTTATTGGAAAATAGTCTCTTTGAAACACTATATCCAAAGGAACCAACACTTTATTACTTTTATAAAGAAAATAGTTATCGCCATTTGAATCAATGTATGGGTTTACTTGGATGGGGTATAATAATTGATATATATAATAAAATATTTGGTACAGCGCATACAATTGAAATGGTTTGTGCAAATGATATACCACTATATCATTGTTATGTAATGCCAAAAGATATATTTATAAAAATGATGCTATTCTTTGAAAAGGTATGTCCAGTTATTATTGAATTACTTGGAAATGAAACGCAGCATTTACCATACCATTTTGAAAGATGTCATGGCATATATTTATATTTTCAAAAAGTTGAAAAGCATTTGTCGTGGATTCAATTACCCGGTATAACTCATAGCAATATATTAAAAGATACGTGGCAAAATTCTGCGTAATATAGCGACCTAAAAAGAACGAAAGGATTTCAAGAAGATGAACGGCATATCCCTTGACAGAATGGAAAAGGAAGTACGCTTTATGAACGGTGGGGATATCTCTATTAGCAACGATTTAGGTAATGTTATTGAATTAAATGACATTAATGATTCATTGGGCTTAAATATGTTAACAAATGGAAGATCTGGATCTGCACCTGCACCTGCACCCAGTGGCGGACTTGCAGAGATTGATATTTCAAAGTTTGATTCTGAACCTATATCATTTACATTGAACGAAACATCGTTTCCCCCTTTTCAGGCGGAAGTAAAACGTGATAATATATTTTCAAACAATCAATCATCCTCTTCACCCTCTATAAGTCTTGATCAGCCCAGCCATATTGAGACTCCTAATGATAAAAAGGAGAAGATGGAGTATATTAACAAGCTGCAGCGTTTAGAACAAAAGGGATTTACTGTATCTCGTCGCTTTACGATGGATAACAATCTGGAGGAAATCCGTGATGAGTACAATCGGCTCGTGGATGCCCGCAGTTTAGAAGTAAGTCTAAAATTCCAGCGGCAGGCACTCATGGGAATCGTGACTGGATTAGAGTGGGCAAATGGAAAGTTTGATCCGTTTGATGTCAAGTTAGATGGATGGAGTGAGTCAGTGCATGAGAATGTAGAAGATTTTGATGAAATCTTTGAAGAGCTTTATGACAAATACAAGGAGCGTGGCAAGATGCCCCCTGAGGCCCGTTTAATGGTGGCACTAGCAGGCTCTGGATTTATGTGCCACGTCAGTAATACCTTCCTACGTTCTCGCATGCCGAATGTGGACGATGTATTGCGCAATAATCCTGACATTGCACGCCAGGTTGCGGGTGCGGCTGCAAATGCTGCGGGTCCTGGCTTTGGAAACTTCATGAACATGGCGATGAATCGCGGAGGCGGAGGCGGCGCACCCACCTTTAATGCACCATCTAACATGGCTATGCCAAACGCACCTCAGAGTGTAGCTGCAGCGGAGCCTCCTAGTGGCGGTCGTCGTGAAATGAGAGGGCCAAGTGGTGTAGATGATATACTAAAGCAGTTTGAAGAGGGTCGTAAGACGGATGTATATATGATGCCTGAAACAATCTCTTCAGTAAATCAACCTGCAATGGCTGCCGCAGTTGAATTACAGAGCTTGCACTCTGAAGAAATGCAGAGCCAAGCAGAATCTACAAAGTCGGGTCGCGGTGGTGGACGCCGAAGACGTACAGCCGTGGGAAATTCAGTAAGTTTACCTGTATAGATAAATTTGCTAAATATATAAATAATTTTACTATGTGTTTAGAATCTAGACATAATAGTTGAATATGTCTGTGTTACTGCAGATAAATCATCACCGACTGGTACCTCCTCTTTTTCTTTAGCACTGCTTCGCTGTATTTTATCAGTCAAACGCTTATGTATTTCTTCTTCTTCAGGTGTTAAGCCTGTATATACCGTAGCGGGTTTCTTTTCTTCTTTGTTTTCTTCTTTCTTTTCTTCTTTTTCCTTCATACTTGGTTTAAAAATATACAATGTACTTTGATCATTAAATAAAAAGCCTATTAATAAAACAAATACAACCGTCATAAAAAATGATGAAATAATATTTCTTGTAGCTACAAAAAACACTACAAATAGCAATGTGCGACGAAACCATGCGTTTTGAAAGAACTTATCTTGTTCGGGAGTAAGACCTGTAGCCAAATGGCGACCACCCAAATTTAATAATAACATCATTGAGCCGATAAAATACGGATTAGAATTTAATGATGTTATTGTTTGTTCAATTGGATTTTCACTTACCACTGCTTGTTGAGGGAAAGGAAAAGACATCTATTTATACTTCTTTATAAAGTAAAAGTTGTAAATCCATAAAATAAAAGAAAATAGAAAAGGCAAACATAATTGATAAAGTTTGGCACCATAAGCTTCCAACAATTAATGTTACTAATAATAACAATCTCCATAAAGGATATAGATATAATACAACAAGTTTATGAGGATAATGTGTATCAATTTTAAAGCCTTCAAGTATATTCCAAAGGAAAAAAAACAAAGTGAATCCTTTTCTTGCTATGTCTTCCATCTCTATTTGGCGGGTATAAATTATACTAATTGTGAATAGCTTCTGTAGTGACTTTATCTGTTTCTAGTGTATCAGGCTCTTCTCCCAATACCTTCTCATCATACCAACGGTGTTCCTTTTTTGCAATCTTTTTAACATCTTCAAATTTCTCAATAAAACCGGGAGAGAATGATAAGAATAATACAGCAAATAATGCAAGCAATAAGGCATGCATATATGAAATATAGTTATTCATTAACACAATTAAACCAAACAATGCAAGACGAACCAATGTATTATTACTATACTTCTTATATTTTTCTGGGACTTTAGATACATATACGATACATACCATAAGAACTACATATAAACTTACATGAATTGGGACCATGAATTTTTCATACAAATCAGTTATATTGTTTTTGATTGACGGCGACATTTCTTCTTGAAAGGAGAGAATCTTAAAAATAAGATTTCTCTCTTTTTCACAGGAACGGCAATGGACTATTGTCTTTTAGAAGATGCTTTTAAAGAAAATACCGGATGCAAAGATAATTTCTCTGCAGACCAAGCAAAAAAGCATGAACGAAAGAAAATGAAGAAACGAAATGAATGTTTCAAACCAATTTCGGCATCGGATCCAGATCGTCCGGCATACGAACAGCAAAATTCTTCCGTTAGTCTTAAAGAGCTATCGGAAGCATTTATAGATATTAGTGCAAATAAAATTCCCGCAGCAATTGGCACGAAGCTTCCCAGTTATTTTTTGGGTGATGATGATATTGAAGGTTTTACTAACTCCTTCTCAGCCGTAGAGGAGGTGGGATTTGATAAATCAAGTGGTACTTTGCCAATACCATCTGTGAGCGATACATGGAAACCACTAACACCATCAACCGGTAGTAGTGCTTATTTTAAGCACTTACCAACACCGGGTGGTGTATATCCAGTAACAAAGCCATTAAAACCTGAACCACGTGAATTCAAAGTAGAACCACGTAATGATTTACAAGAAAAGATTGATAAATTAATTAAACGTTTAGATGAATTGGAAAATACTAGACGCTCACCTAATAATAATCAAAATGAGATTATTGCATTTGTTGGAACTGGAATCTTTATGATCTTCGCCTTGTCTTTGTTGAAGCGCTGATCTTGCGTCTACGTGTCTTCTTTCTGCGACCTCCTTGGGTTACATTTGGATTGTTATTTCCTGATGTTACTTGTGCTTCTGCTGCTTCTGGTACTACTACTTCTTGTAGTAGTGGTGCTACTTCTTCTTCAACTTCAGGTGTTACTTCTGCTACTGGTGCTACTGGTGCTACTGGTGCTACTTCTTCAACTTCAGGTCTTACTTCTGCTACTGGTGCTACTGGTGCTACTTCTTCTTCAACTTCAGTTGCGACTGGTTCTACTGGCTCTACTGCTGTAGCTTCTCTTAGTGGTGCCACTACTTCATCAGCTGCAGCTTCAACTTCTTCAACTGCAGCTACTGTAGCGTCTTCTTCTGCCTTTTTTAATACTGATAAACTTCTTTGCAATGCACGATTAATACTAGGAGTAGTATCCATTTTCCATTTAAAATGTTCTTTTTTTAAAATATATTTTGTCTTAAGAGCTTCTATTATTTCTTCAAACTTAGGCATACTATATTATTTTTTTATTTAAATCCAAGACCTTTAATGCGGATTGCTGCGTCTAGTTCTTCAAGCAAATTCCTTTTACGATCTTCTAATAATTCTATAACCTGTATATCCTTATTTATATCATCAGTTTTTACACTACCCATTTTATTCTTTAATGTCTCTATGTGTCCTTCTATTGTTTCAAGCTCTACTTTAGTATCTTTAATCGTTGATAATACTACTGTGTTAAAACTACCTTGTACTGAATACATTCTTTCAAAATAAGTAATAAACTTTTTAATAGAATTATTAATATTATTAGGTGTTGTTCCAGCTATTTTCCAATACTTATAACCATCTGGTGATTGTGTAAAGAATCTTGCTATTAAAAATCCTGTTTTGAAATCTTTTATAAATGGTATTGTAGCTTGAAATGGTTCATTAGGTTTATCTCTAATAGCTTCCCATTCATCTGAAGATATTTCTATTGCTTCACCGGGGACAACTTCACCTCTTAATTTTTCATAGCTACTCATTGGTATACCTTCTGGTAGTCCAGGTAGGCCTGGCTGCCCCCTTCTAGAAGAATATGCTGCAGCTCCCATTCCTGCAGCTCCTAATCCTGCAGCTCGCATTTCTCTAGAATATGAACTGCCAGAACCATTTTCTTGGCTATTAGGAATACCATTACCATTATTATTTCTATTTGCAGCATTAGGAATACCATTACCATTATTATTTCTATTTGCAGAATTAGGAATTCCATTACTATTAGTATTAAGTGAACCATTCTCAGAACCATTCTCAGAACCATTCTCATAACCATTCTCAGAACCATTCTCATAACCATTCTCATAACCATTCTCAGAACCATTCTCATAACCATTCTCAGAACCATTCTCAGAACCATTCTCATAACCATTCTCAGAACCATTCTCAGAACCATTCTCATAAGGTCCACCAGATCCATTACCATAAGGTCCACCAGTACCTTCTGGCCCAAGACCACTAAATTGGGAACCGTATGGTCCTCCATATCCAGATGGTCCATACATAGATTGTGGTCCATACCCAGGCTGTCCCAACATACTCAGAGGAGATACTAAACCAGCAGCACTTCCAATAGCTCCAGCAGCATTATCCTGTTTTGTTTTTTTAATAGAATTTCTTAGGTTTTCTGATTGTGCATCTTTGGAATGTGCTTTATTTTGTTTATCAACCTCACCATGTTGTTTTTTTATAATTGCATCTTGTTGAGCCGTATGTTTTTGCTCCAGTTTTGTATTTTCAGCTGCATGTTTTTTTGCTAATGCTTCTCTTTCACTCGGCTTTGCTTTTGCCATTTCTTTTTCATGCCTGTCTGCTTGTGCTTTTTTTTCAGAAGATTGTTTATTAGTGGTTGCTTTACGTTCAGACGCATGTTTATTATCTAATGACTCACGTTCTACTGAACGTTGTGTACTTGTTGCTTTACCATCCGATGTGCCTTGTGTTGTACGTTTAGGTGTTGAAGAATCTGTGGGTGTTGAAGGACGTTTGGGTGTTGAAGGACCTGTGGGTGTTGAAGGACGTTTGGGTGTTGAAGGACCTGTGGGTGTTGAAGGACGTTTGGGTGTTGAAGGGCGTGTGGGTGTTGAAGGGCGTGTGGGTGTTGAAGGACGTGCGGGTGTTGAAGGACGTGCGGGTGTTGAAGGACGTTTGGGTGTTGAAGGACGTGAGGGTGTTGATGGACGTGAGGGTGTTGACGGACGTGAGGGTGTTGACGGACGTGAGGGTGTTGACGGACGTGAGGGTGTTGACGGACGTGAGGGTGTTGCACGTTTAGCAGGTGTTGCATGATGTGTGGGTGTTGCATGTTTAGCAGGAGCTGCACGATGTGGAGAACTCTTTCCTCCTCGCATAGTCTTTCTACGCATTTTACGATGAATCTTTTTCATTGTTTTTTCGTTTGTCTTTCGGGCACTTCTTTTTTTCGTTTTTTTTATTCTTCTTTTTGTGCCGTTATGTTTCATACCTACTCTTATAGTTATATTAAATCGTAGCGGCGTGAGGCATCAATTGTTGAGAAAGTGCTGCCTTTATTTGATCAGCGCTAGTTTTATCATTTTTATGAATTGCATCTTTATTTGCCATATAGTCAATTCCTATATCTTTTTTAAAGATTTCATTATTCAGCATGTATGTAACTTTACACATTATTTTCTTACCAATATCTATTGAATAACATTTATATTTCTTAATATAAGGCGTATCTAATGATACAGGGATACCAGTTCCATATGCAATACCTTCTTCTTTTTCTAATTTATTCTTGTAAAGTATTTGTAATGTATGACGTAAACTAAAACATTCTTTTTTAGTAAGAAGAGAAACATCATTAAAACATTTAAAATATGCTAATTGAAACAAAATTTCTGCTATTTTTTCCGGATTATTAATATAAGATACATTTGTAATATCTAAATCATCTATTAACTGTTGTTCATCATTAGAATAATTTCCAGCTAACCATAAACTATATAGTCTATCATTTTCATTATTCGCATTTGGAACCCGAATACTATATTGAATTCCATTAACATCTGCTTTAATAGTTGGGAAACCTTTCTTTTTAAGATCAATCAATAATATATTATTATTAATACTTATACCAGATAAATTTGGTGTATCAAGTGGCGTATCGTGTGTTCCGCCGTGTATTTTAAAGAAAGAACCCGCTGGATAGTCAGCCCCTTCTTCATATGCCATTTGTGTTATTGAATTTGCATTAATAGTTACAAAATCACTAGGATCTAAATACATAGATGTAGCTTGTTTAATAGTATCATTTGTAAATAATAAACGCTTTCCATTAACTTCTTCTGGATATATTATTTTATGTGGATAATCTGCTACAAAATATTTATTTACATTGGTTATTTTGAGTTTTAAATACATATAATATATATTATTTGTTAAGTTAGCCGTGTCAATTAAATGAATTATGAATACTTTGTTTTTTATAATAAATTCACCTTTCTTATTAATAGTAAAAAAATTGTTGTCTCCCAAATATTTTAAATGTTTTAAAAAATCTTGATCATTATTTACTGGTGGAAGAACAATAATTAAATTCACAGTTGTTGGTATGTATTTAACATATGCATAGTTGGTACCTCGTGGGACAGTTGCATTGTATGATGAACTAGATCCAGATTTAATATATGCTAAATCCGTTTTTGATTTTATTTTTAAATCACTTTCTAGTTTATTAATAGCGCTTGATGTACTTGAAATACTTTGTGGATAAGGTAAATCTGGTACATTATCATAGCGTACGTATGATGTAATTTGTCCTTGTGTTACAAAAGAATCATCTGTACCTTGATTTGTAAAGATTGAACCTAAATCACCAACATTTTCATTTTTCCCTCTTTGATATTTTTCTTGTATTCTTTTATTTTTTATTAGTTTTTGTTGCTTGGCTATTGCCGCTGCTCTATATTGTCTTTGCTGTGGGCTGATGGGTCTTGCCCCACCACTCACCGCCACAATAGGCTCATCAATCCCCCCAGTTAACAAACTCGCAGTTTCATTATATCCAGGGGGCGCATCTCCTCCACCTCCCATAACTTTCATAATAGGCACATCTTGCCCTCCATTTAATAAACTTTCAGTAGGATTATAATTTGGCGGAGGATTCTCCATCTGTAATAGGCTTAAACTAATATTTAGAATAATTTTAGACTCACATGGAAACCAAGGATGAAATAACACAAGAAGTAACTCTTCATAGTGCCGCTGATCCTCAAACACGCCGGCGAAAGATTTTTTGTAAGCAAGAATTAATAATTCAGAGTTTACAAAGTTTTTATACCAATCGTAGTGATTTGAAAGAAATACTCGTTATTCTTGAAGGCGAGTCAGTTATGAGTTTACGTCTGATTGACTGGTTTGTTACAAATTATGCTAAACAGCACAATATATGCTATATTCATAAATCCCAAGAGTTTTTCGTATATATTGATTATAAGAATCAATTAAAAGCTTATAGTAAGAAGCTATTTGATCCGTTTTGCCGCCGCGAGCGTATTATGTTTCAAATGAAAGATATTCCAGCATTTATAACAACTGTAGGAAAGCTAAATTTCTTTCGGTGGGCGATTGAAAAGGGAGTAATTGATTATATTAATCTTCACTTAGCGGATATTGAAAAGGAAATGAATCAAACTGCACGTGAACTGCAGAAAATCCGTAAAGAAGAAAATGTAAAAACATTATCAAAGCGGGTAACACGGCGAAAGACAAACCCGCTTGATAATGTATCTTCAAAACAAATGCAAAAACATAATACCGTTATAGAGATTTCCTTTGATTAGCGACCCTCAATATCTGCTGCAGCCGATACTTTTTTTCCAGAAGTGGCAATTTCGTAACGTAAATAGGTGTCCATTAGATCTTCATCAATTACTTCCTCGCCCGTCCAGCGATGTTCAAATTGTCGTCGTAGCATTCGTTGCGATTCATTTATTCCCCGCGATGTTCCCTTATCTTCATACACTGCTGAGCGTAGTTCTCGTACAGCATTTCGTGGATCGCTAACTGGATCATATCTGTCAAAATAGGCATTATGTTGTAAATCGGGCCCACCAGCAACATATGGCTGACTTTGTCTAAAATCGCGTGAATCCGTTCGTGTATTCATTGGTGCCATATCCATATATGGAATATCAGTAGCTATATCAACAGGTTCCTCATAACCTGTTAATATATTGACTTCGTTTACTCTTAATCCGGATTTTTTCGGAATATTCATTGTAAAATCTGGTGTATCATCTCTCCAATGATCATAATGTTTAATATTTACTGTGTTACGTGTGGCATCTTCAATACGTGCGCGAAGTTGAAATTGTTTGGGAGGTATACGAACTTTTCCAGCATATTGAAATGTTGGATCCATCTAAAAGATTCCTACTAAATATATACAGATGTTTTTAATACCTTATATATATAATAAAAAAGAGAGTGCATATAATATATACATATATCACATTTTCCTTAATAAAGGAACTTTGTTTATACAACTTGATGAAACTGATATAGATAGTTTTTTAGAGATTAATGAATTTTTCTATACTAAAAAAACTATACTAAATGATTATTGTTACGTAGAAATTGATGTTTCTAAAACGCATATAAACTCGTTTTATTCTTATATTGATAATGATGATGCCGAATGCTGGCGACGTTTTTTACTTGTAGAAAATGACATACTTCATGTAAACAATACAAATCCAGAATTTATTCAACCAATATTGAATAAATTGCAAGAAATTCATCCAGCCAGTATTGAATAAATTTAGACCAGCTTTAAGAACTATCGCGTATATTATACATAATGAATAGGAATAAAACTGTAAGAAGACATCATGATTTAAGTGGAGCGACAATATTTAAGGATTACTCTATGAATGAGAGCTTACAAGAGCTTTTGAAGCGAGAATCTGAAGTTGCATTTAAGAAGCCATGGCATCGTTTGGAACGGGGAATGAGATTGAACCGTCTTCGTTTGTTTGTTGATTCTATGAAGGATAATAAAGGTCTTCAAGAAGAAGAAGCAACTGCTCTTTTAACGCTACTTACAAAATCATTGGATAAGAAGTTTTTAAATTCAAAGAATGCTGTTATTTATGATATTGAGAATGAAAAGATATTAGAGATTAAGAATCTAGTAATGCATCAAAAAGCGGATGCATCTTATATATTCCAGCTTTTGGAAAAACCCTTGCGAAACGCTACAACAATGAGACGAAAGCCAACAATAACTCCCACACAAGTTACAACAAATGCAACACCGAATCCCGATACCTAAACTTTTCGTGTGATTATAATTAGTAAAATTGAACTAAACATGTTTAATACATCTTTAAACATGTTTCGTTTAGTATCTAGTTTAGCGCAAAAATTAGATACATACAATTGTAGCAGTTATAATTGGCAAAATGTATTTCACGAATCTCTTAAGCAATTATGCGCTTCAGAAAAGGAAGAAGCTATACGCGTAGAAAGTACATTATATACTATGTTAGATAGTTTTGAAAAATATGCCATACATGATTTAACATATGAAGAAAAACACAATGCAGTACAAACAATTATGATAAAGAATCAAGTTGAGCAGCGTTCAGAGCAGTGGTATGAAGAAATGAAGTATATGCTCACAGCAAGTGAATTCTCTAATTTATTTGAAAGTGAACGCATGAAAGGTACATTTATTATGTCAAAACTAAATCCCGAAAAGCGAAGTATGCAAAAAGCGGTTCAAACAGAATTTCTTGTAGCTACAGGATGGGGTATACGATTTGAACCAGTTGTACGTAGTCATTTAGAAGAATTATGGAAATGTAAGATCTATGAATCTGGCCGATTAAAACACGATACACAACCATCTCTTGGCGCAAGTCCTGACGGTATTATTGTTGAAGGTGGAAATCATAGGTTTGGTCGTTTAGTAGAGATTAAATGCCCATACTCGCGTAAAATAGGTGAAGGTATTCCATTTAAATACTGGGTTCAAATGCAAATCCAAATGGAGGTAACAAATTTAGTTGAATGTGAATATATTGAAGTGGAGATTAAATCAAAAACTCCGAAAAATCTTAGCCCCGATTTATCTGATTGTAAAACAATTTATTTGATGGAAAAGGATAATCAATATATATATGCATATAGTACTGCTGAAAAAGATGCACTAATTGATCATAATCTTATAGAAACGATTCCATATGCTATAACATCTGTATATAATGTGTGCGTAAAACGCGATTATAAATGGTATGAATCAACAAAGCCATTGCAAGAAAACTTTTGGAAAGATATGGAAAAAGCGAAAGAAGGAACATACATACTTGCGGAACCTAAGTACAAACGAAGCAAAAAGGACGTTTGTTTAATAGAAGATCTATAGTAGATGACTTCCGGTGGATTTGGATTGAGTAGTATAGCAAGTGGTCTTTCAAAAGCGAGCAGTTTTACACGAAAAAAATCAACCGGATCACCAAGTACAAGTATGTTTTCAAAAGTAAGCAGTTTAGCAAGTGGTTTAACAGGAAAAAAATCAACAGGATCACCAAGTACAGGTATATTTTCAAAAATAAAAGGTGCAATGTCAGGATTGAAAAGTAAGGCTACATCCAAAGCTGAAGGTTCAATGATGAAAAGTATGGGGTTGGATACTAGTTCATTAACTAGTAAATTTTCATCTATGTTTGGCTCAAAAAAAGGAGTTGGTGCACTTGGTGGTATTGGTGCAATAGGTGCAATGGGAACAATGGGTGCACAAGGGGCACCAGGCCATGGAATTGCATTACCACCATCTATATTTAAAATTATATTATTAATATTTACAAGTGTATTAATTGGAATATTTTTTTCATATATTCACAATAATGAAACTGCATTTGGAGCAAATGTATTTGATCAGATTTTAGTAATTACTTCGTTAGTAATTGCAGGTTTAGCAATTTCATATATATTCAAATTTGGTTCTATTGATTTCATAATATCATCGGAAATCAATATATTGTCATTCTATATGTTAGCATCATATATAGGTTTATCATCAATGGCAAGTAAGGGATTCTTTTCTAATTTTTTAGATACATTCAAGAATATATATGATATAATAACAAATCCCACACACTTATTTACAAAAGGTTTCACAGTGCTTGTACCATTAATATTATTTATAATACCTGTATTTGTATTATTATATGATGCCACACAAAGTATATTCTTACCATTCATAGTATTGGCTATAAGTGTTGGAGTAGTATATATATTATATCCTAAGAATGATATAAACCCTATAAAAGGTGGTATAGGAACATCAAATAGTATTGCTGATACTACTAGTGATTGTACAACAGGCTCTTCTTGGAATCCACTAAATTGGGGTAAATCAAAATGTTAATTTAAGGCGGGTACTTCATAGTATGAAGTAACAAACTCTTGTAGCGGTGAACTGCACGATTCAGGATCATGATGTCTGTAATTATTTGTTCGTTGAAGATAATTTCCGGTTTTCTCTAAACGAGTTTGAAAATCACCTTCATAACATGTTTGTGAATTGAGACTACCAGATGTTTGTTTATCTTTTAGCGGCAATACACCATTTAGTAGTGAAAAGGGCTGAGTTACTTCTTCAGGCATTAAATCTGTCATCGCTTCTTTATAATTTAATCCACTACGAATAATTGTATATTGATTACTATATACATCCATAAAATATATTATTATTAAAAATACAAAAGCACCTGCTACACATATTTCTAAATACGAATTATCTTTCATCTAATAATCCGGAGAATATATAGATGAAAACAGTGTTACCTTTATTAGCTGAATATTTAGGAACATTTCTACTTACATTTGCATATATTAGCACTTCAAATATATTACTTACGGGCGCTATATTTGCAGTAATACTTTATTTGATTGTGCCAATCAGTGGTGGATGCATAAACCCAGCAGTTCGTGGATTATGTACTTGGCTGGAAGATTATCAGTAAAGGAATTAATCTATTATGTTATACTGCAAATATTAGCAGGTAGCACTGCGTTTTATATATACACACATGTTGTATAAAAATCACAAAATTTCAGTAATAAATTTTAAAGGTTTCTTCTTCATATTTAAAAATATAGAAGAAAGCTTTTCACTAACAAGCACGAGCAGTAATTACCCGGAAACACGTGGTCTAAAATTATTTTTACATTATAATATATTATGAATTCAAATTATAGAAATACGCGGATTTTTTGCTGTACAAACTATGGTTATATGGAATACACATTAAATTTTATTGAATTTTATAAAAAGCTCAATGCGGTATGGAAATTACACGTGTATTGTATGGACAAAAAAAGTTATACACAGCTAAAATTAATAAAAGAAATTGTTGCACATCATTTACCAATAGTAGGATTTGAAGAGTTTTATTCATGGGGGCAGTCCGAATATAAGCAGATATGTTATTATAGATATAAAATCATATATCCATTATTTAAAACAAAAAATGTTCAATATATAATTCATTTTGATACAGATATTGCATTGCTAAAGGACCCCGTTGATTTTATGATAGATTTTATGAAAAATAATAATTGTGAAATTGCTGGACAATGTGATGAAAAGAGCTTAACGTGTGCAAATCATATGCATTGTCCAAATATATGTGGAGGTTGTTTTATATTACGTAATACAAATACAACACTTAACATGTGTACTGAATCTTCTTATAAAGATATAGTACAACTTTATCACAGTGATCAAGCATATTTTAACACTACATTAACAAAAAAAATGTCATTTCCCACAGATTTATTTATTCATCCTCCAAAAGAATCACTATTACATGAAAATTCATACTTATATCATTTTAATTGGATGGTAGGAAATATTAAAAAAGAAAAAATGAAAGAGAAAAATTATTGGTTAGTCAATTAATACATTTTTATTGAAAAATTGATAGACTATTGATCTAAAGATTTGTAGATATTATGGAAACCTGTTTTAAAGGACTTCATAGCCAAAGAGAAAATAGTGATATAGGAAAGTATTTTGAAGAAGATGCACAGCCAAAAAAACTTTGCTGTGAATTTTGTAATTCCGAACATGAAGATTTTGAGTTAGAAGAAGAAGTTGTATGTAAAAATTGTGGAACATTGTACAAACCCAATATTGATAGTTCAGCAGAGTACCGTTATTTTGGTGTAGACGACCGAAGTAATATGGATCCATGCCGTGTTGGTGCACCGATTGACTCCCGCTTTCCTCTTTCTACACTCGGTACTATCATTCTCAGTAAAACGACAGGTGGTAACAAATCCAATCGCATTGCAATGGCACGAGTTCGCCGATTTCATACATGGAGTCTATTACCCTATAAGGAGCGATCACTACTACATGTATTTGAACAGCTTTCACTTACCGCAACAAACAATGGAATTGATATACGAACCATTGATGTAGCAAAGAGTTTATATATTCGGTTAGTTGAACATTGTGATAAACGTGGAATGAGCAGAACAAGTGTAGTTGCAAGTTGTATATACTCGGCATTAAAGATGATTGGACAGCCAAGAAAGCCAAAGGAAGTATCGGATATCTTCCATCTTTCTTCCACACAGTTTACAAAGTCTTTCAAATATTTCCAAGAAGTGCTATCTATGGCAAATCAACGTGGCTTGTTAAATGATGTAATTATTCCTGCAAATATGTCTTCTACACGTGCATCTGATTATGTGTCAAACCCTCTTTCAAAGTTGCCTATTTCACGAAACTCTTTTAATATTATGAAAGAAAATGCCATACGTGTTGCAAATGAAGCAGAACGCCTTGAAATTTGCCCTGAAAATATGCCACCATCATTGGCAGCAGGTGTGATTGCATTTGTCATATCATACATGCAACATCCCGAGTCTACTTCTGAGAATATTTCATTAGAACGAATTGCATCTGTATGTGATATAAGTGAAGGGACTGTAAATAAATGTTTGAAAAAGCTGGAAGCAAACTATGAGAAACTTAAAAATGTTATGATGTTTGAAAAAAAAGATCAATAACTAGATGGGTGCTGCTATTTCTATGCCCGATATTCTAACAAGTATACCAAATCAAGCAACAATATATGATAAAACGCATGGAACGGTTATAGTAATGAATCGTGTTATTGACTTTATTTTAAGAAATGCAGATATTTCTGATATGGTTTCATTATCAACTCCAGAAGGATGTAAAAAATGGATAGTTGTAGCGGAGTCAAAGTTAGATACATTGTTTGACCGTTTTCGTATTCAACCTGATATTGGTAAGGATGGAATATTGTATTTGAAAAAAATAGAAGATGTTAAAACACAATTGGGTAAAGTAGGTTCAACTAGCGTAAAATCAGTAGAACATGAAAAGTATTGTAAAGTGCTTGCTTTTTTCTTTGTACGACTTTTCCAGGTTGTTGGGGCACTTGCATTAAGTGTTATTGATACAGAGTTACCGCGAGAAAATTATGTTGAAGGAAAGATTCCTACACAACCCTACCAGCGTAGTGGAGTGCCATTTTTGCAGAAACTTCCTCCGAAAACATTTGGTAGTTCTACAGCACATAAACTAAAAAGCTGGGTAGGATTGGGTGGTGCTGCTGATACTGTATTAGATCCATATATAGATGGGCCACCAGCCGTTCCAATATTTCCGCAATTTTATCCATTAAAATCACCGATTGTTAATCAACAGGCTCGTCAACCCATAATTCCTGGGACACAAATTTCCTATGGACAAATAATTAATAATTATTTTATAAAAAAAACTAATAATATATACACTATTCAAAATGGTACTATTGAAATTGATTTGGAATTTCATAATAATAATAAATTAACGATTTCTAATGTAAAAGATGATACCAACCTATTGCCAATTAATCTGAATTTAAATTATTCAGTGTCAGCCCATATTGTAGATGTAGAAAATAAAAATTTTATAACATTTATAATATATTTAGTTAATAAAATACGAACATTCAAAGGTAAACCTAATATATTGATTGTATTATCATTTTTAAATTATATTGACAGAGATAAAGTTAAAAATACCAATATTGTAATAGACGATGATCCAAATAATAAAGAACCAATCTTCAGTATTACAACAATAGCAAAAGACGAGAAAAAAACAAAAATAAAGATAATGTTTGATGTTGATTTACAAGAAATAAATTTTAAATATTCAATACAAATAAAAAATATTAAAATTATTCCACGATTGGCAATAAACATAGGAGATAAACTTACATCTATAAAACAGCCAGATGGTACACTATATGGGAATGAATCTGGTGATGACACTACTACAACTGCAACATCTGGCCCAACAAGAAATTTTACAATTAATAATGGTATTCCTACATGGAATAATTTAACTATTCCAAAATATTTAGAGTCACAATTAAAAGCTCTTATACATAGAGCTGAAAAAGTTGTAGTAGAAGGGGTTAGTGCAATGAAAGAAGGATATATGGTACCTTTATCAGATATTAAAGTAACAGAAAATTATTTAAGATATAGTGAATTATGGCAAGAGTTATCAAAAAAGCCATCAATTAAAGCATTTTGTACAGCTCGTGCATTACAACTATTAAACTTAAGTGGACTAGCACAAACAGTACCAACTGTAATACAACCATTAGTATTTTCTACCAAATTCCCTTTAGTTATAAATAAATCAGTACCACGCAGAGGTGAGCGTATAATAGAAACTCCTTCATTCAAATCATTGCAAACGCTTTATGATTTTCCAACAGATATAATGAGTACATTTCCAAAATCAATGCAAGAAGACACATCTGCAAAAACGAAATCACTTGCACAACTAATTTTAGCCTTTACTGAAAATACACAACCAATAAACTTTGAAGATATAAGAGAACAAGCATCTACATCACAAACAAATCCTACAATTATAGATTCAGCTAAAATTAAGGCACTGCGAGAGCAGGCGAAAAAGTTATTTCAAGAACAATTCATTCATACAAAAAAAGTTGGAGCATTAATGAAAAAATTATTTATAATGGATAATAATATAACATTAAATCCCTCAATTATGAACAAAGGTATTGTTGGTATTGAAGAAATTGCGCGTGAAGCCCGTGATCTATTAACAGATTACTATTCCAAATGTCAAACTGAATACAATGTTGGAGTAAAAATCCTTACAAAGGTGTAAATCGGTGTAAATCACCAAAAAATTGATTATTTATTAGCCTAACTATAATTAGTTAGGCGAATGGCGAAGTGTTCATTTCCCGATTGTAAACGTAAATTACCTCTAACCGCATATGCGTGTAGATGCAAATTACTACATTGCCAAACTCATGTACCACCAGAAGAACATAAGTGTACTTATAACTTTCATGAAGAACATAAAAAATCTCTTGAAAAACATATGTCTACAACTATGATAACTAAGGCTGAGCTAATATTTAGTTAGATACTAATGACTATTTAAATATAGTGCAACAATTGAAGGCGACCAGCGACCATACATTTTTGTTTTCTTTGGATTGTACCATGCAATTTCATCTTTTTCCCGATTATCTTTACGAAGACGATCCCACACTTTAGGATGGTCCTTATACCATGCAAGCTTTTCTTCAGCCTTTTTAAAGTCATCTTCATCAATGAATGCTTGGAATATATGATACTGAAAATATGTATTGGATGGATAGTCGTCTTCTTTTGCTTGTACCACTAAACCAGTATGTTTTATTTGAGTGATACCTGTAATCTTGGCTTCTTCCTCAATTTCACGAAGTAAGTTTTCTTGTAGCACTTTTAAAAGTGGCATTGATGGATCGCGTAAACCATCTTTTCCTTCTGTTTGTCCCTTTGGTGGTTCCCATGATGCACCTGATGCAGATTCACCAGTACTTTTTACAACCACAAACTTTGATGGATCACGCTCACCTTTCAGATGAATAAAACAGCACGCACGCATAAATACACGCCAGCCTTCTTCGGGGTGCTCTACATAAAAATAGCGTTTGTTTGATCCATAACCCATTTTTTTTGCATAGCTGCTCACTTCTGATCCACGAATAAGTCCTTTTTGAAATACATTTATAATTTCATCCATCTAATATACTATTTCTTTTTGCGTCGGCAGGTTTTAGAACGTTTTGATTTATTACAACCGCTTTTAAAACTTCGTAATTCTTTACACAATGAAGAAAACTTCACTTTATTTTCCAATTCCAAATCCTTTTCTAATGAACAACGAATTGCATATAGATTTTTCAATGATTCTGCACGTGTATCCCAAGATCCAGTATCATATTTTTTCCATAATGTGCGCCACTCTGGAAAGGGTAGCATTTTTGGTAGTAGTTTCCAGAATTGATTATAATAGTCCATTCGTTCTTCAGGAGTGCATGAGTTATTCATATTTCTTTTATGTACAGTATCACATACTTCATCAGTAAAGGGCTTTGATCCTAGACTCAACTTCGCTAATGGATGACCTTCCACAACAGAAAAAAGGAATTCCCATCCTTCAAAATGAACTTTTGAGCAGCCTTGTTGCAACTTTTCATCATATATCTTTTTAACATCTGCATAAGGCGGATCATCATATGTACAAAGACGTTGGCTACGAAGTTTCTCATTTACACAATTATGAATTCTCCAAAGCCATTTTGATGATTGTGTAATCGGATCTGCAGATATATATTCACTATAACTTTTTCTACAATATTTACATGGTAATACAAATGCAATCGCATTAAAAAAATCTTTATAATCTTTTTCTGAAGGTAAATCCTCAGAAAAAGATATTGAATGTAATAATTTCCATCCAGATGGTCCCCAATATCTGGTGTCCATATCTACTATGCCGAGCCAAAACCTGTTACGCTAAGAGGCGTTAAATAAGGGCGGACAGGATCTCTATCACTATCTTCTGCTTTGCACTTCACCGTCTTTTCAGGACACTTTTGTCTTGCACAAGGAGCACATGCCGGGCATGAAGGTGCAGCGGGGCAATTTATTTCAGGGCATCGGGGGCGGGGGCATGCGGGGCATTCACCACAATTTTTGCTACAAGAACTATTATCAATTATAATAGGTTCGGGTTTTGGTATGCTAGACTTCAGTACATAATGAGAAAGATCAACTGCCGGTGGGCATTCAGTTTTCAACATATACATACTCATATCGGGGCATTGAGCGGGTGGAGGGATTGAACTTTTCATTACGTATTTTGTCATATCAGGCATAGGAGGGCATGATGCTTCACCGCAACTACTGCATATAGGTAATTCATCACTAGTTTCAAACCCTTCTTTTTGTACTGAATTCTTAAGAAAGTAACCTAATGCGACTCCAATTAATAAAAGTAAAACCATTTGAATATTTGATAAACGCATGTCTCTACTTGTTAGAGTATTTTTTATGTTTTCCAACCTACCCAGCTAGGTGGAGGGCAACCACATACTTCTGGTAAACCGGTATCATATGATGTTCCTAAGCGACCACATACCATCTTTGCATAACCTCTCCATGAGAAATCATCTGATACAACTTGATCGGGGCTTAGACATGCAAAATCGTTCGGATCTAAACCACGACTTTCAACACTGCTACATATAAATTCTGCTCGTTCCTTCCAATTAAATTTCTTTGGGCTTGTTGTTGTGCTTGGTGAAGTGGTTGATGAACTGCTTGGTGAACTGGTTGGTGAACTGGTTGGCTTGCTTGGAGTAGATGCATCGGATTCATCAGCAGGGGCTTTAGAACCAAAATATCGTTTATCCAGTTCATTAATTTTGTCATTAAAATAAACACTAGAAGAACTAGTTGCATCTGGAAATCCTTGTTGTGTAGAGGTTGGTGTATTATAGTTTCGTGCAAGTGTATTAGCTAAAGCGCTTGCCAATCCTTGTTCTGCTTCACTTTCGTAATTAATATTCATGTTGAATGACATACCTTTGAATAACATATCGGAATATTTATCAAATAAGTATTGTGCAAGTGTTGCACCAGACACATCACCAATAGAATATGAAGGAAATAGATCTGCAAGTGATACTTTATCACCAAACAACTTTGATACAGGAGAATTTACATCTGATACAGTTTTCAAGAAATTATTATATGCAGTTCTTGTAATAGGTATATCTTTTTCAGCGCGTACACCAGATGTTACATCGTTAATAATAGCCTGAATTTTATTTATAATTTGTTTTAATACATTTACACGGGCTTGTGTAACTACATCAGTTGTACCGCTTGCTGTAAATTTTAAAATAGTTGCATCTATTTTTGCAATTAAACTTTCCAGATTTTTTAATGATGCATTTGGTGAACTGTTATCTTCTTCCTCAACTTCTTCATTTTTTCTACCAGAAAATAATTTTTCTTTTAAATATGCAAGTAAAGATGCCATAGATGAACCAGATGCATCACTCCAAACATGACCAGATGCATCATTTAGTATATGTCCAGATGCATCCACATCATCACCCATATCTTCAATATCATCTAAATAATTATTAAATCCTTCAACACCTACCTCATTATACACACTCATTCTCCATTTCTTTTGCAAATATGCCAAATTGGCTTCAATTTCGTCAAGATCGCCGATTGTTAATGATGAATCAATGCCAGGATTACGTTTTAGCACTAACACTTCATTACGCAACTTTGTTAAGTCGGAACGGGCACTAGATAATGGTAATTGTATTGCAGGATCGGAAAGTTCTTGAATATTTGGTGCTTCATTATCTAAGAATCCTCGTAATGTTGTTTGAACATTTAAGATACGACGATAATTTGCCTTTTCTTGAGAAGGATCGCGATATGGTAAACTATTGAAACTTGCTACAGCACCGGGAGCGGGGCCAGTAGCTAAAACATAAGATGGAGCATAATCTTCAGTTGCACCTTCAACCAGATTTCGCTGTGCTACAGGTGATTCTGGAACGTGCAAAGTTTGAAAGCCATCTTTTTGTTTTATACCAAAAAATATTACTATAATTACTAAAAGTATAAATAATGCACTAAAGGAACCAAGGTTCATCTAACATTAAAATCACAACTTTTATTATAAAAAATTGAGTAATTTGATTAAAATATTAATGTAGTAAAATGTTAAAGTCACGTTATAAAGATGATACTGTTGTTGAGTGTGGCATAGATGAAGCGGGCCGTGGTTGTTTATGGGGTCCCTTTTATGCTGGAGCAGTTATTTGGAAAAATGAATGCGATTGGACCGATGAAATTCGGAAGTTATCGGAAGAAATTAAAGATAGCAAGAAACTTTCTGCAAAAAAACGTGATCGTATATATGAAGGTATATTAACACATGGAAAAGTAGGTGTGGGTATTGTAACTGCACAAGAAATTGATGACTGGGGTATGTCAAAGGCCAATCGTACAGCATTTGAGCGTGCAATTGCAGCTCTTCATACTAGCCCTGGCCGAATTTTGATTGATGGATGTCTTGCAATAAATACTGAGATTGAACAAATTGTTGAACCTCAAATGGATAATATGTATATAAGCGTTGCTGCTGCATCAATTGTTGCAAAAGTATCACGTGATAAATGGGTTACAGACTATGTTGAAGCACACCCTGAATTACAAGAACGCTATAGTTTAATTACAAGCAAAGGATATGGAACATTAAAGCATCGTAATGGTATATTGGCACATGGAAAAGATATATATCATCGGGATCTCTTTCTGAGAAAGTTGTTGGGAAATTCAAAAAATACTCAAGATACTACTTGCGCATTTCTAGAAGAAATCTAACGGCGGTTATTTGAAAAATAACGTATAGTTAAATACATTTAACGACGGTTAGAGCGGTTCTTGCGGGTTGCCTTGCGGCCCTTGCGTGCGTTCTTGCGGGTGCTGCGTCTTGCCATTCTACTAGGAGATGTTTTTTTTCTTGGAGACCGGGAACTTTTTCCAGCGCCACCATTAAGAAATAATCCGCGACTAGATGCTGAATTAATATCGTCAAGTGGTGGTAATTTATCAGGTGGACAAGGGCCACGAATAGTATCACCAGAAGCATCCTTTCCGAATGCACAATCTCCTGGTAATGCTGGATGAACAAATGGAGAACCTGGTCCCGTTGGCGCAACATAACCTGCTGGTAATAAATCTTTTCCGATTGCATCTCTTAATGCTAAAATATCACCTTCCGTATTGGTATCAAGAATTTCACCAACTGCACCATATCTACTTGCATCATAATGTGTTGCTTCTTCGGCATTTAATGCAGCTACTATATTTCCATCTGTAAATTTTTGTGAATATGTATGTTTATCTGCATAAGTTTTTCCACCTTTCATACCTATTGATTCTTCAGAATTATTTGATTCTTCAGAATTATTTGATTCAGTTGTGCGATCTCCCCCTGAAGTTGTATCAAGAACATATGTATCAAGATTTGCTATAATACTTTTCTCCCAAGGATCTAGGTCTCGTTGAGTCGGTTGTGCTTGATTAGCTGGTGGTTGTGCTTGATTTGCTGGTGGTTGTGCTTGTGCTGGTGGTTGTGCTTGTGCTGGTGGTTGTGCATCATTTCCTTGTTGTCCAGCTATATTACCTAGTAACACAGCAATATCTATCATAAAATCTAACCACTCAGATACATCATCTGTTGATGATTCAGAAGATGTTTCAAGCATACCATCGGAATTAACATTATAAGAAATACCAGATAACGTTTGAATAATCGTTGATATATAAGAAGTATTTGCAAACACAGTAATATCTGGATATAATGAATGTAAACTAAAAACAAGGTATTTTGCTAAAGAAAAAGGGTCATTATACCCTATATGATTGATTTCCCTTACTTGAATAGATACAAGTGATTTTATTTGTGATTCATTATAATTTATACTTTGATTACCACCTTTTTGAGTAGTTTTAACATATGATTTTTTCTTATGTTTTAATTTTAATCTATTTTTCTCTAATTTTCCTATTGCTTTAGAAATTGCATTTCGCGATGCTTTTTTTGGCGTTGAAGATTTTTTTTCTTTTTTCTTTTCTACTAAAACAATATCTTGTAAATCCAAATTTACTTTATAAAGATCTTTATAATTTAACGAACCTCCATCTGTTATAGATAATGCATTTTTAACATATGTTTTTTCATTTTCATCTATAAATAAATCTATTGCATCAGTATAATATGATTGTAACAGAATTTTAAAACTTTGAGTTATTACATAATTCTTCTTATTTGCTATTATTGCAAATGCATTAACAACTCCCTTCTTTATCCATGGTTCTAATTCTATTAAGCTGTTATCTATTGCTGGTGGTGGTGCTTCTGTTGCTGAAAGACTATATATTGGATCACTCATTAAATAACCACTAGATGTAAGTTGGGCTCCAGATGATGGACTAGTCTTAACAGCATATACTTGAAATATTAATGGCTTTGTTTCACTTACATCAGGGAAATTAGTTGGTCCGCCCATTACATATCCACTTGTTATTTGTTCATAAGTAACAGGAACAGTCCATCTATGTATATTATCAATAATATTATAACTATCTGCTGGAACAGGTTGGGGAGGTAATGTAAATATCAAATTATAAAGATCATTAATTCTTACACTTAATGGTCCTGTTGGTTTATCAGGTAATATTTCTTCAGGTCGCGACTCACTTATTAGATGTCCATCGGGAGAAAATGACAATGTAGGAAGTTGTTCAGTAAATCCAGCAGCAGCTGCAGAAGATTTTATAAAATTATAATAACCAAGTTCTGTAAATTTTGGAAATTTATCTATCGTACCAATATTATTTTCTATATATGTAGTTACATTTACATTAAGTTCTAGTCTAGTAAAGAGACTATTATTTGAAGTAGCTAATTTATATATAACATTATTCATATAATGTATTTGTTCATCGGGTATATCACCTATCCCTATATGGTGCGCTGGAGCTGGTGCTGGTCGCTGACCTTGTGCTGGTGGCTGACCTACTGCTGGTGGCTGACCTTGTGCTGGTGGCTGACCTTGTGCTGGTGGCTGACCTTGTGCTGGTGGCTGACCTTGTGCTGGTGGCTGACCTACTGCTGGTGGCTGTCCTTGTGGTATTGGTTGACCTTGTTGCTCTGTACCAGATGCATAATTATTTATGACAATGTTAGATTGTTTAGTATTCAATAATTTTATTAAATCTAATATATTATCTATTTTTTCATCTGTTTCATAATTTTCACCATCATGTCTATCATGTCTATCATGTCTATCGTGTCTATCATGTCTATCATGTCTATCATGCTCCTCATCAGTATCATCATCCGATTCTATTTTTGTTATCGTTGTTATAGTACGATCTCCTACACGAACTACTTTTTTACCTGCGGCGGATGGAGATGCAGCGGGTGATGGTGCTGGTGATGGAGCGGGCGATGGTGCTGGTGATAGAGCGGGCGATGGTGCTGGTGATGGTGCTGGCGATGGTGCTGGTGATAGAGCGGGCGATGGTGCTGGTGATGGAGCGGGTGTATGTGTATCTTCTTGAGAAGGCGCGGGTGGATCAGCTGTTGCATTATAATGTGGAGGTGCAGGTGGATCAGCTATTGCATTATCAAAAGATGCAGGTGCAGGTGCTAGTATATCATACAAAGATGCAGGTGCAGGTGCGAGTGTATCATCAAAAGATGCAGGTGCAGGTACTAGTGTATCATCAAAAGATGCAGGTGCAGGTGCTAGTGTATCATCAAAGGTTGCAGGTGCAGGTGTTAGTATATCATCAAAGGTTGCAGGTGCAGGTGCTAGTGTATCATAAGGAGATTCTTCTTCTAGTGTATGATCTGCTGCTGCTGGATAAGGTGCTGGATAAGGTGCTGGAGCTTGTGTTTGAGCTGCTGCTGGATAAGGTGCTGGATAAGGTGCTGGATAAGGTGCTGGAGATGGTGCTGGATAAGGTGCTGGATAAGGTGCTGGATAAGGTGCTGGAGCTTGTGTTTGAG
>Ga0214919_10001704_pt1 | contig 35561 bp, 45 predicted proteins | sample LL1503_MetaG_FD_177994 | JGI IMG/M metagenome (GOLD analysis project Ga0214919, IMG submission 177994) | Freshwater microbial communities from Lake Lanier, Atlanta, Georgia, United States - LL-1503 | ecosystem: Environmental > Aquatic > Freshwater > Lake | place: USA: Georgia | collected...
GTCCTTACTACTTCTTTTTTTCTGATCACAGATCCTTATGTCCTAACCAACGCGTGGCGACCTAGTCCTTACTACTTCTTTTTTTCTGATCACAGATCCTTATGTCCTAACCAACGCGTGGCGACCTGTTTGTTTTCCACGGGGAGCGCTCTGTAGCCGCCGCCTCAGCGCTTCGGGCCGGGGCCGCTCATACCGTAGGTCGCGCGAGCACCCACGCCTGGCCGTCCTGCGCGATCTCCTGCGGCGTCATCACGGGCGCCGCCGCTCCTGCTGTATTCTGAGGCAAAATTTTGCTTCCATGTCCTTTTTTGCCCGGGCGAGGCTGGGTTTGTTCCACAGCAGCCAGCGACTCCAGAATCCTGCGGTTTTCAACCCTCTTTCGACATCCCACTTCTCGCGTTTTTCGTGTCTCGTCACGTATCTTGCCATCCTGTCAGGGTCCTTGTGAATCGTGTAGTCACTCGCCCCCCGCTGCCCGAAGGAAACCGTCTTCTTGCCAATGACGGCATCGTACTTCTTATCTTTCTTGAGCGACCTTTTGAGGAGGACGAGCACGGGATGCGCGCACCGGGACATGTTCTTTTGTGAGCTCCGGATAAAATCTCCGCCCGCAAGGAAAGCACGACCAGACCGGCTCTCTTTTCTCGGGTATGGCTTGAGCCTGCGGTGTCACGTTGGACCCGGGCTTCGACGCCGCCCGAGCTATAAAGATGGACGTCACCGACGGTGGCGATGCGCGAGAACGGGCCTTGTCGTTGGTGAGGCAGCACTACAGGCCGGGGCCGGAGAGTGGGTGCTTGATGCAGTGGGTGCTCCGACAACCCATCGCCAACGAAGGTGCCATCATCAAGGGCAGCTCAGAAATTCCCGTGCCCTGTCAATTTTTGCCAGATCAAAAGGCTAAAATTCTCACCGAACTGATAGCTCGCTCGTTTGCAGACCTCGCTCGCCCGGTGCCCGGAGAAATCTTGCGTTACGTGTCGCCGGAGCTGAGAGCTCGAGTGAGAATGGAAGACTCCGAGAGGTACGAGGTGAGCTTTGTGAGCGGGTGTGCGGGTTCCAACATGAACGTGGAGTGGCGGTCCTTTGCTCTCCCAGGGGGGGGCGTTCGCGAGTTCATCAATTTTCACGTGGAGCTAGGATCCGTCGAGTGCTCCCGAAACGCAGATGGCACCTTCGGCATCGACGAGATCGATGGCCGTTCTATCCATCTCGCCGAAGGCAAGGCGAAGAAAAGACCCCTGCAACTCATCAATGCCGTCAAGAAAAATGCGATACTAGACTCCGTCAGGTCGTGCATCAAGGAGAAATGCTCCAGTCTCTGGCACGGTGACGTCACCGTGAACCTCCACCTCGACTACAAGAAACCCAGCCCGACCCGAGAAATACCGAACATGTTTGGGCCCTTTGTCAACGCCAAAAGCAGGCGGGGCACGGGCGTTTTTCACTTTGATGCCGTCGTGGATGTGCGCCACGTCTATTACCCAAACAGAGGCACACGCGACTACTCGCAGGGCCACAGAGCCTGAGCACGGCGCCGGCCGTGCCGCGCGTCCGCCGCTCAGGCAGCGTTGAGGCAGGCGCAGGGGCTGCCGGGCGCGAAGAGCGGGGCTCCGTCCTTCGTGCCGATCTTGAGATTGGAGATCGTGTACCGGCACCGCGAAGCGGGGCTCGCATGGCCCTGGCAGGCCCAGTAGCCGCCGTCGCCCGCCGTGCCGTTCCAGATGTCCGAGATCAGGCGGCACGGATTGCCGGGCCAGTTCTGGGCGGTCTGCGCGCGGTAGGACCACGGCCCCGTGAGGTGCAGCCCCGGCGTCCGCTGGCCCGTAGCCAGGTCGGTCATCGCGGACGCCACCGAGCCGTCGGCCTGGAAGTCGAGGGTCACGCGGTGGGGCGGCAAGTTGGCGGGGTCCTTGCCCGGCCACGGCGCGTTGAAGGGCTTCGTCTCGCCGAAGCTCAGGTTGAGCGTCTTGCCGCACTTCTCCACGAAGTCGATCTCGCCGCTCCGGTGCTGCGGGGCGCGCCACGTGCGGGGGCTCATCCAGAGGGGGCACGCCCAGACGTCGCCGCAGCCCCGCATCGCGACGTCGAAGGAGATGTGCCCGACCCGGGCGACGTCGAAGAGGCACTTGGACACCTCGTAATGCTGGCAGCTCGGCGCGGCCCCGGCCAGGCGGCCCAGGTCCACGTCGAGGCTGGTGGGGTCGCCCTCCAGCTGCAGCGCCACGTTCTGGGCGGCCTCGAAGCGCGGGGCCGTGCAGGACGGCGCGGAGCCGTACACCGGCGCCCACACGCTCTGCGGCGAGAGCGGCACCAGCTTGGGAAGCGACATGGCGGCGCAGCGACGCGAGGCGAAGGCTGAAGGGCGGTGGCTGCGGGGGCGGTCGGAGCGCCGCGTCACGGGCCGTGCGCGGCTGCGGGGTTCAAGGGCTGGAAGGCCTCGGCGAGCCGCCGGAGCACCTCGGCGAGCTCGGCATCGGTCGGGCTGAACGCGTCGACGATTTTCACGAAGCACGGCGGCCCGCGCGAGACGCTGGCCACGTCCGGAGAGCTCATGAAGAAGGGTATCTCGTAGGCGTGGACCAGCTTGAACAGTTCCCGCACCATGCCTCTCCCGTGCGCGCGCACGCCGAACGAGCAGGCGGTGTGCTTCGCCCGATTGTACAATATCACCGTGACGTGAGACAGCAGGCGCACGCGCTCGTAGGCGCCTTCCACGGCCACGACGATCAAGCGGTCCTGGACGGGCAGCTTCTTGGCCTCCTCGAGCCAGGTCTGGATGTCGCAGGTCACGGTCTCCAATTTTTTTGGCAGCTCGGGATGGCCGCACCACGTCTTGACCCGCGTGCCCTGACCGACGAGCGTGGAGTAGGCCACCGACCGCGCTATGCGCAGGGCCTCGGCCTCCAGCTCGGGCGCCAGCGGCGGTGCCTGCGTCCTCTTGCACTGCGTCGGCAGGTGCAGGCCTCGGTAGGCGCAGTCGTAGCCCCTGCTCGGAAAGAGCGTGGCGAGGATTTCGGTGCAGTTGCGGGTGAGCAGGTGGTACGTCGCCCCCGGCACGAAGAAGCCGTGGGTGTTCTGGCGGTACTTGGTCAGCAGCGCTTCTTGATCTGCCCGCACCAAGCGGCGGGCCCCGAGGCCGCCGGCGAAGAGGGCGCCGGCCAGGGCCAGCGCCGCGCGGCTCATGCTTTGCACGGGGCCGCCGCCCCGGCCCTCAGTCCGCGAGGGGCGCCTGCGCGTCGTGCACGAGCTCCTGCATCTTGGAGCGGAGCATCACGGACAGCTGCAGCTGCTTGTCGGCGAAGAACTGCAGCAGCTGCTCGTGGTCGTGCAGCACGGCCGTGCTCTTGTCCAGGTCCTCGAGCACGCGCGTGCGCGTGTGCAGCGTGCTGTGGAGCTGCAGGAACAGCTCTTCCTTTTCGCGGCGCACGGTCTCCTGCGCGCGGCTCTCGTGCTGCAGGCGCTCCAGCGCGGCCTCGCGGCGCGCAATCTCGTCCTGCACCGCCTTGAGGTCTTCGTGGTCGAACGCGCCCTTGGCGCCCTGCATGCGCTGCAGCAGCGTGCGGAGGCTGTCGCAGCGGCGGTTCTCCACGTCGACGGCGACCCGCAGGCGGCGCTGGCGCTGCTCGATGCCGCGGGAGAGCTCCTCGACGGCCGCCGCAAAATCTTCCATGGCGCGCTTTAGGGAGCGCCCGGACTCACATCTTCCAGCGGCGACCGCACTTGCAGCTGCAGAAGACGGTGGAGCCCTCGTCGGCGCTGCGCGTCTGCAGCAGCGTGTAGGTGATGTCCGTGGCGTTGCAGTGCTTGCAGTGCAGGCCGCCCGCGCCGCAGTCGGTGCCGTCGGTGCCGTCGCCCTGGCCCAGGTCGCGCAGCAGGGCGGCGCTGCGCCGCAGCTCGGCCTCCCGCTCGAGGATCTCCTCGCGGGCGGGGATGGTGCCGACGAGCGTCTCCAGCGGCGCGCCGACGAAGAGCAGCGCGCCGAGCTCGTCGAGCTTGGCGCGCGTCGGGCCCCGCAAGATCTCCAGCGCCCGGAGGGCCAGGCGCTCGTAGCTCGCGGCCGTCGGCTGCGATTCCGCCAGGCAGTAGCAGGCGTGCTCCAGCGCCGCCGCCTGCGCGGGCTCCAGCAGCGCGCGGAACGAGCCGGCGACGTGCGCGCGGGTGAGGCCGGTCGGGAGCCTCATGGCGCGAGCGGGTCTACTTGCCGGCGTGGGTCTTGATCTTCGTCTCGAGCGTGCCGGCGTCTATTCTGCCGACGACCTTCTCGAGCAGCTGCTTGCCGCGCAGGAACAGCGTCATGGGGAAGCCCTTGATGTCAAACTTGCTGGCGAGGTCGTTGCCCTTGTCCTTGGCCGCCTTGAGCACGTCGGCCTCGACGCTCTTGAACTTGGCCTTGCCGGCATGCTTCTTGGCCATCGCCTCGAAGTCGGGCTTCATGTCCTTGCAGTAGTGGCACCATTTTGCGTGCATGAAGATGACGTTGAGCGCGTCGTCGGACGGCATGATGTCGTCCGGCCTCGACACTTCGACGGCACCGCCGCCGGCGCCGCCGCCGACCGCCGGCATGGTCTTGGCGGCGCCGTGCAGCGGCTTCTCGGCGCCCGCTTTCACGCCGCACAGCTTGCGGATGATGTAGCCCAGCACGGCCACGATGCCGACCAGCAGCACGAAGAAGACGACCCACTGCATCATCGAGTTGCCCGCGGCCATGCGGGCGCCCGGGACGCCCGGGCCGCGCCGGTGCATGTCCTGCGGGCTGCTCAGCACCTGGCAAGACTGGCAGGCCGGCCCGCTCGCGGCGATGAAGTCGACCTCGCTGTCGGGGCTCGAGCTGAAGGCCGAGTTGAGGCTCGCGAAGCGGTCCGCGAACGCCTGCCGGAACATTTCGTCGTTGCCGAGGCCGCCACTGCCGCGCGCGCAGGCCATGCTCACTTCTTTATCATAGCCCCCGTGAAAAGTTTGTTGGTCATCGCAGGCCGAGACCCTCCGCGGGCGGCCCCCCGTCGCTGTCGGAGTCTGCCCCGGAGAGCTCGGCCTCCGGTTCGGGCCGGCCTTGCTCCGAGCCGTAGAAGAAGACCAGGGGGGCGTAGTAGTAGTCGCTCCGGGACCGGTCGACGCGCAGACACGCGGTGCAGGAGTAGTGGAGGCAGGGGCTCGAGGTGCACATCCGGTCGCCGACGGCGAAGAGCACGGCGGAGGTGCAGCGGCCCTCCCCACAGCGGGGGCAGCGCGGCAACGGCCCGCGCCAGAAGCGCGTCTTGTGCGCGAGCTCGGGCACCTCGGCCAGCCCGACGCTGAACAGCGCGACCAGGCGCGGCACATTGACTTTCATGCGGTTCGGGAAGCAATGAAAGTCGATGCTGTGCCGCAGGACGGCATCCATCCAGCGCTCCGCCGGCCGGTTCAGGGCGCGCGCCCAGCGCGCGAGTCGGCGGACGGCCAGCAGGCGCCGCCGGCCCAGGAGCAGCGCCGGGGCCACGGCGGCGCGCAGCGCGGAGCTGGCGGCCGCGAGGCGCCCGCCCGCTGCCGGGGCCGAGCACCACAGGATCGGCGGCAGCGCCGACTCGGGCAGCGCCATCGCGGGGCCCTAAAACGTGGAGCCGAAAAAAACGCGGAGAGTAAAGAATGGTAAAGGCCGGCAAGGCCTCGAAGCGCTCGCAGGCAAGCGGCAAGGCGGCCGGCTCGAGGCGGCGCCGCCGCTCGGGCGGCAAGAGCAAAATCAAGAGCGGCCAGGGCAAGGCGTCCTTCAACAAGGCAGGCAACCGATTCAAGATGTGGCACGAAGCCTCGATGGAGGCCAAGAAGAAATTAGGCATCACCGGCGCGGACGGCATCAAACTGATGAGGAAGGGCAGCAATCTGTACAACGAAGCCAAAAAGTTGTTCGAAGAGAAAAAGCGGAGATCCGGCCTGTAGGCGCGCGCTAAGCGCCGCAGCTGGGGCAGCCGCCCGCCGGCCGCCCGCCCCCGGGCACGATGGAGACCACGACCGACTCCGCCCGCCGGCGCTGGCGCCACCAACGCCAGCTGTTGGCGGCCATGGACAGCACGCTCATGATCAGGTGCAAGAGGTAGTTGGACTTCACGAGCACGGGCGCATCGATGACCAGCACGTAGCTGTAGCTGAGCACCGCGGAGCTGACCCAGAGCGTCCACAGCACGTGGCTCGCCGGGCGCTCGTCGGCGTACCACAGCACGCGCGCCATCTCGGGCACGTAGCCGATGAGGCCCGTCGTCATGCCGGCGGCCGACAGGAGCCACCGCGCGTCCATGGCGCTCTTTGCAGGGGCCCCCAGCTGCAGCCCCGCCCGGCTTTTGTCAGGGCGGCGCGCGGGCACGGCGGCGCGGACGTTACGCGCCGGAAGGACAGGCGGGGTTGGCGACGTACGGCGACCAGCCGAGGAGCGGCGGCGCGAGCGCGGGCGGCGCGCCGAACACGAAGCCCGGCGGCAGCCAGCTCCCGTACGACGCCGGCGGCAGCGGCCAGAGCCCGGGCAGCGAGGGCACGACGGGCGTGAAGCCGCCGAACCCGGCGCCGTAGCCGCCGAACCCGGCGCCGTAGCCGCCGAACCCGGCGCCGTTGCAGGCGCCGCAGTTGACGTTCACGACGACGCGGCCGTCGTCGGGCCCGGGCCGGACCGTGGCGTCGGCCATGGCCTGCTCGGCCAGGTAAGAGCGGGTGCCCATGCGTTGCATTTTTGTTAGGCGCGGTTTGCTTTCGCCGATCGGCGCTCAGGCGCCCTGGTCCAAGAGCTCCAGCGTGGCCCGGCAGAAGGCGTAGAGCCGCTCGTCGTCCTGCAGGATGGCCTGCAGCTCCCGATGCAGCTCCGGCTTCAGGCGCTGCGCGGCCTCCGTGCACAGCCAGTCGGCGCGCGGCAGGATGTGCTGCGCGGCCAGAGCCCGCACCTCTTCGAGCATGGGCAAGGTGTAGCCGTGGTCGTAGACGCGCCCGAGGGAGGCCTGGTACATCAGCAGGCGCTGCAGGCCGCGCCCCCCCAGAGCCTCCAGCTTGTCGGCGTCCGACACCAGGGCGCGGAGGTGCTCGCAGCGGTGCGCGCGCAGGCCGCGCCAGTCCAGGCGGTTCTCCTTCTCCAGGCTCAGGGAGATGTTGCCGGCCACCAGCAGCACGCGCGCCACGTCCTCGGGCGCCAGGCCGCAGTCGCGACCCAGGACCCGCCGCATCTCGCCCTCCAGGCGCGGCGCCTCCGCCGCGCTGACGTACTTGTGGTCGAGGACGTCGTGGGCCAAGGCGGCGAGGCGCAGGACCGGCAGGTCGGCGGCCGGGAAGTCCGGCTCCGCCCGGGCCAGGCACACGGCCAGCGTCTCGACGCGCTCGAAGTGCTGCATGGCGTGCGAGAGGTCGCGGTCGCACGTGGCCGCGGCCAGCCAGGCCTTGAAGACCTGCACGGCGTCGTGCCGGCGCCGGCAGCACGCCCGCGGCCACGGCCACTGGGGAGGGCAGGCGGCCATGACAAATGCTCTTGGGCGTGGTGCTGACGTACCTGGCGGGCGCGGCGCTGGAGATGCCGTTGCTGTGCGGCCTCATCGAGCGCACGACGGGACCGGTCTGCCACGTGGGCCTCGTCGCCCGCGATCCGCCCTTCCTGGCCCGCGGCACGTACGTGCTGGAGGACGCCTACCTCACGGGCCTGCCCGACGCCCTCAGCGGGCGGCCGCGCTACGGCAGCCAGATCTTGGCCTTCGAGGCGCGCGCGGCCGCGTGGCCGGCTTACCGCGTCTGGTGGCTGGGGCAGGTCGAAGCGGCGGCCTTCGAGCGGACGTTCTGGGAGTTCCGCAACGCAACCTACGACCTCGACGTGCTCTTCATGGAGCGCCTCGTGGCGCGCGCCTTCGTGGCCTGGCCGGCCGAGAACGTCTGCAGCACGTACGTCGCCAAGTTCCTGGCGGCGCTCGGGTGCCTGCAGGGCTCGCACCTGGCCTACAACGCGCTGCCCGTGGACTTCAGCAACGCCACGGCGCTGGGCATCGCCTGTCCGAAGACGCCCCCGGAAGCTGCAGCTGCGGGCGTGACGGTCTAGAAAGCGCGCCGGGGCACGGCCCTCAGCAACTACGAAGATCAAGCGAATACGCGAGCGTGCATCGTGCATTTTTGAGTGGGGTCTGATGCAGCTCCGAACGGGTCGGTCGCCGGGAGGCGCTCACACCGCCTCTTCGCCTTCGTTCCATTGCGGCTCCAGCTCTGCGACGTGGATGGGCCACTGCATACCCCGCTCGGCGGGACTGAGCTGTGCGGCGAGCCGATGGGCCCGCTGCTCCAAGGATTCCGTGGGAGCAGGGGCGCCCGAGCTGCGCTGAGACCGGCTCGTCTGAAGCTGAGCGCGGAACACCCTCTGCAGGAGGGCGGCGTGTTCTGCGAGATACACGTACCTGACACCCCCGCCTTCCACCGTGCTGCCGGACCCCGTGTAGGCCCAGAGCAGGGGCATGGCGACGTACTGGGGGTGCCTTTCTCCCAGTGCGTGGAGGCGCAGCCGTTCCTTCTTGGCGTGATGGCCGAAGCTGCCGCGTAGCTTCCTCCAGACCGCGAATGGCAGCTCTGGGAACATCGTCAGGGCCACGGTGGAGAGCCCCAGCGACAATGGGCCCGTCTGCAGGGGCGTCGCTCGCTGGTCCTCCGGCATCTCCGAGGCGCTGGTCGTCTTTTTCTTGGGCTGCGCCCGCTTCAAGCCGAGCCCAGCAGCCACGGCCGCCGTCACCGCCGAATTGACGTGGCTCGCCAGTGAGAGGATGAAGCCGGCAAACTTGGAGGCCAAGAGTTCGGAGAAACATGCTCGAGTGGCGTCCAGTTGCTCTGCGGAATATGCCCGCAAAGAAGACAACACTCGGTCATCTCGCACATTCAGAGCCGCTTCGAGTCGCGACTCCAAGAGAGCCACCCGCTTCTCGAACTCGGTGCAGGTCGCGAGCCAGCTCTCCTCTCGGACCTTGGCCTCTTCTTCGTGCTGCATCCAGAGCCTCGGCAGCTTGCGCACCAATGCCTTGTGTTCGCCTTCGTCCAGGAACTCTCCAAGCGGATGGTCCGAGCCACGCAGATGCGCCTGAATGCGCGGGTTCGACAGGAGGCTTTCGAATGTCACCCGGTTTCCTCCAACTCCGAAGAAAGCCTTGACCATGTCCTTGCGGAGCTGTGCGGAGAGCTCGCAGCCCGGGATGAGGATAAGTACCTCGGCGAGAGTAGCAGGTCCCACGCAGAGGGTGGCTTGTCCTCCATGGCTGCCTTCTTGAAGCCGAATCGAGTAGAAGACTTGAGGAGACCGATTTGTCTCCTCAAGTCTTCCACTCGAGTAGAAGTTCTGAGAAGGCAGATTTACCTGCTCAGATCTTCCACTCGCCGCGGGTCCCACGCAGGTGGTGGCTCCTCCTCCATGGCTGCCTTCATGTAGACGAATCGAGTGGAAGACTTGAGAAGGCAGAATTGCCTGCTCAAGTCTTCCACTCGAGTAGAAGATCTGAGGAGACAAATCGGTCTGCTCAGATCTTCCACTCGCCTCCATGTCGAAGTTCCAGTGGTCGACGAGAAGCCGGTGGCAGATGCGTTGGGCTGCCGCATATGTACACTTCTTGGCAAGCATCACGGCGTCTATGAGAGCCACGACCAGCTCGCCATTGAAGCGCGTTACGCGTAGAGGTAGCTTATTATCTCCTGAGAAGCCGCAGGTTGCACAAAAGGACTTCATGGCCTCGAACTCATCCGGAGTGTATACATCCAGCTCCGCGAGTACCCGATCGATGGCAATTCTCAGTGACGGGTTTGCACCACCGGCCTCTTCGAGCCTGTGCAGGAAAGATGGAGTCCTCAATACCTTCTTCGCCAGCTCATTCGAAAAGAGATTTATCACAGCCCTGGGAGCATCGAGGGGTTTGACGATATGCGTCTGCTGGCGACGTCCTTCCACGTACCCGAGCTCAAAGTGGACATTTCTCTTTGCGGCATCGCACACCACCACCTTGCCATTACGCCCTGTGACGATGCTGGCGAGCGACTGCACACCGAGCCAGCGCGGTGGAGGATACTCTGAGGCCGCAACAGAGGGCAAAGGGGACTTTGCCGTGTCCTGCAATGCCCACTCCGAAAAGTCGAGCAAGCTTGCTTCATCCTCTTCTGAAGATTTACGTTTCTTCGCCTGTGATGCGGTAGCCATGTCGGAGAATTACGTTTAGCTGCTCGGAGTCTGTACAATGACCGAGGGAAAAACCAGAGCCCCTGCGAGCAAAGCGAGTAGGGGCAAGGCCCTCAGCAACTATAAAGATAAAGCAATGCACACCGAGGTAGATGTAGCGTATCAAGATTGGTAGAAATCTTGCTCTTCTTGCAGTGAATGCACGTTTCTTTCGTGTTCTCGTGCATCCATTACTTTTCGAATGTACGTGAAGAGTGACCGAGGGAAACACCCAAGCCTCTGCAAAGCGAGTAAGGCACGGCTCTCAGCAACTACGAAGATCAAGCGAATACGCGAGCGTGCATCGTGCATTTTTGAGTGGGGTCTGCTGCAGCTCCGAACGGGTCGGTCGCCGGGAGGCGCTCACACCGCCTCTTCGCCTTCGTTCCATTGCGGCTCCAGCTCTGCGACGTGGATGGGCCACTGCATACCCCGCTCGGCGGGACTGAGCTGTGCGGCGAGCCGATGGGCCCGCTGCTCCAAGGATTCCGTGGGAGCAGGGGCGCCCGAGCTGCGCTGAGACCGGCTCGTCTGAAGCTGAGCGCGGAACACCCTCTGCAGGAGGGCGGCGTGTTCTGCGAGATACACGTACCTGACACCCCCGCCTTCCACCGTGCTGCCGGACCCCGTGTAGGCCCAGAGCAGGGGCATGGCGACGTACTGGGGGTGCCTTTCTCCCAGTGCGTGGAGGCGCAGCCGTTCCTTCTTGGCGTGATGGCCGAAGCTGCCGCGTAGCTTCCTCCAGACCGCGAATGGCAGCTCTGGGAACATCGTCAGGGCCACGGTGGAGAGCCCCAGCGACAATGGGCCCGTCTGCAGGGGCGTCGCTCGCTGGTCCTCCGGCATCTCCGCGGCGCTGGTCGTCTTTTTCTTGGGCTGCGCCCGCTTCAAGCCGAGCCCAGCAGCCACGGCCGCCGTCACCGCCGCATTGATGTGGTTCGCCAGTGAGAGGATGAAGCCGGCAAACTTGGAGGCCAAGAGTTCGGAGAAACATGCTCGAGTGGCGTCCAGTTGCTCTGCGGAATATTCCCGCAAGGAAGACATAAGTCTGTGATCCCGCACATTCAGAGTTCCCTCAAGGTTTCCAAAGGTCGATGTCAACAAAGCCGAGAACCGCGTTGCATTGCTCTCGTCGCGCCGACCCAGCGCCTCCTCCAGCCGAACCAGCCGCTCGTCAAAGCCACTCGTGACCGCCGTGTTCACCGAAGAGATCGCAAGCTGCACAGCATCATTGCGCTGACGCAACGCAAGCTGCACAGCATCATCGCGCTGACGCAACGAAAGCTGCAGAGAGTCATCTCGCCCACGCTGCGCAAGCTGCCATTCGTCGTCACGCTTCTTCAGAGATCCGAAAAACCCGTACCGACGGATTGAAGGAAGAATTGTGGTGCACACGTACTTCTTGAACTCCTTGGCCTCCGGCTTCTTCGACCCGAAGATGAGAGAATACAGAGCAGGCTCATTGATGTGAATCGCCTTCAGCTCATTATACCCAGGGGTTGTGTACTGGGAGTACATACCCCCAAGAGGATTCCCCTCGTTGTTCCCAGGGGGTGTGTACTGGGAGTACATACCCCCAAGAGGATTCCCCTTGCCTTCAATCAGAAATTTGAGAGACATTTTGTCCTCAGGATACACGTGGTCTTCCAGTGTGTTGGTTATATGCGTGTAACCCAGGTACTTCAAAATTGGTTTCGCCTGAAACCATGGCATCTCTGGGTCGTCCGAGAAGCGATGCACCTTGACTTTCTGGCCATTCAACGCCAGCTCCATCTTCTCGTGATCGAAGGTGAATGGAGAACCTCCAGGAGCGTCTCCGGCACCAGCCGCGCCGAAAGGTACCATGGCAAGATCTGATGAAGAACCATTGCTCGCACGAAGGCTACGAGATCGGTCCCGACGAGCCACCGCCATGCCTACTCTCAAGCTTGAGCCAGAAACATTCTCCAGCTCTGCGATGTTGTCGAATCGGGGTTACCTTCGATCATTTCAAGAGTTTTTCATTGCCCGACTCACTCCGCTGGTGGTTTCGAGCCATGGCTGGCAAACCTTTTTGGCCGAAACTTGCAGCGTGCGTATGAAGAGTCAGCCCATTTTCCTCAGCAAGATCGTGGCAGAAGGTGTCCATGTTCAGTCGGCCGTCTCCGCTCTCGAGCTCGCCGCGCGCACGTCGACCGGGCCGGTGTCCCGCTTCGACCGAGGCGCCCGATCCCTCGGTTTTATGCAGACCTGTCGTGTCGGCTCATCAAGACCGGCAGCCACCGTGCGATGCGCGACGCGTACGTCGACTGCTGAGGTGCGTCGTTGCCGCCGGCGCCGAGGAACTCGGGCCACGTCGCCCCACACCAATCTCTGCTCGTCGCAGGAAGCGACGCCCAGGGCCTGTATGGCCCCTTTGATATCCGACAAAGAAGTCGGGCGGCTCAGATCAAGCAGGCCGACGCTGCCAGACAACGACGACACTTCGACCCGCAGCTTGCCAGTCGGCGGGGCTCGAGCGACTGAACGGCTTCGGGCGTCGCGCGTCTAAAGGTCCCCGCAGCGGGCTAATATCCCGGGCGCGCCTTGTCGAGATCCGCAGCGGCGAGTCCGGGCTTTTATGATGGTCGAGCCGGGAAAATAAATAAGCAAAACGCCGAGCTCCATGCAAAAATTGTGTGCTCTGGACAGGTCCTTGGTTTCAGATATTATTCCGGGGTCGAGTTCGAACTCTTCTACGCAAGAGATGCAGAAATACCCCATGCCCAATTTTGGACCAAGCTCTACCACTCGTTGTCGCGGTTGCTTCGTCTGAAGCGCGCTCAGCGGCCGGGCGGCTTGGGAAATCGGCTGTGATACAGGACGGGCGGGAACCGCCCGCGGTCCTCGTCGTCGGGCAGGACCGTGGTCGCCGAGACCTCCGAGGCACAGTCCTCGAAGTCGGCGAGGTCGCGCGGGGGCGGAGGCTCGAAGCTGCTGCAGCAGAAGACGGCGCTGCCCATTTTACAGTTACAGAGACGGCGGCCGGCCTGCCCGCCCGTCAGCGGTCGTCCACGATGGTCAGCTCCTCGAAGTCGCCGTCGGTCAGGTACAGGATGGCCCGCCCGGTGTCGTTGCTGCGCACGTCGCTGGACACGTCGCCGAGCTTCGTGCGGAGCATGAGCAGCCGGCTGGCGATGCGCTCCTTGAGCACGTCCAGCGTGATGCAGCTGCTGAGGTCGTCGAAGTACGTGACCTTCATGTAGCGGAGGCCCATGGCGGCGCGGTCGATCTCGTCCAGGAGGTGCCGCGCCTGCCCGCGCTTCCGCAGGTCCTCGCCGAGGCAGGCGGCGGTCACCCGGAAGTCGGCCAGGACGAGCGCGTCGTCGATGCAGGAGGACACGGCCGCCACCGACTGCCGCCGCGTGTCGCCCCGCGCCACGCGCCAGAGCGAGCCCAGGATGCTCGGGTGCAGGATGTTGAGCTGGCCGTCCGCGACGTAGAGCCGGTCGCCCTCGCGCTGCGCGGCGATGATCTTGAGGTCGTGGAAGAGCCGGTCTGTGGAGGAGAAGCCCATTTAATTTTCGGGAGTGGCGAGCGCGGGCGGGCCCGGCAGGCCGACGAGGTCGCGGATCTGCTCGCCGATGTCGCGAATGTTGTCCAAAAAGTAGCGCCGGAACGACTCCACGCGCCAGCGGTCGCCGCCCATGCTCAGCGTCTCCAGGTCGGAGAGGCGCCACCAGGCGATCTCGGTCTTCTCGAAGTAGCTGCGGCGCACCTCCACGTTCGTGATGCGGCCGCAGTGGCGCGTCACCGCCACGGCCGGGTGGCCGAAGATGGCATCCTTCTCGCGCACGACGACCCAGTTCTCCAGGGCCTTCCACGCGTGCCACATGTCGAGCGCCTCGCGGCAGGAGGCCTGCGACGCGGCGAACGTGAGGTCGTGGCTGCGGTCGTCCTCGGAATCCTTGTACTCGACGACGATGCAGCCCCGCGCGGGGTCCACCATGAAGTCCACGACCACGAGGTTGGGCGCCAGCACGAAGCCCGGCAGCACGAGCTTCGGCACGTACTCGAGGTTCTTGCGCAGCTGATTGTAGTCGCGCAGGGCCGCCTCGATCTCCAAGAGCTGCGAGCGGATCGCGTAGAAGCGCCGGCTGTAGGCGTCCCGGTAGTTGATGCGGCAGAGGAACGAGGTGTGCACCAGCTCCACGGGCTGCGGCGTCGTGCGCAGGCAGGCCCGCCGGAAGATGGGCGCCGTCCTCAGCGTCTCGGCCACGCCCTCGGCGGACGTCGGCACCAGCGTGCTGTCGAGCGGCACGGCGGCGCAGGTCTCCTCCACGAACTCGCGCGCCGCGCAGCTCAGGGGCGTCTCGCCCTCCTCGGCCCGGCCCGAGAACGCGCCCCACCGCTGACTGCCCTGCTTCCAGCCCGCCACCTCGCGCTCTTTGCCCAGCAGCAGCACGATCTCGTTGTCCGCGTCGAGGGAGTAGCAGATGACGCCCGCGCCAGCGCACCGCTCCTCCGGCGCCATGCCGCTTTGCAGGGACGGGGCCCGGCCGCGACCGCGCGCGAGGACGCGCGTCCGTTGGGGGCCGCCACGCCCGGGCCGGGCTTACAAACCATGTCCGTCGCGAACTACCTCGAAGCCGAAGTGGGACAGCTGGGCCTGACGCGCGCTCCGCCGGATGCCCGGGGCATGATTCGGGGCCCGAACGGACGCCCGCGCGCCGAGCTCAACCTCGGCGGCCTCACGGCCGCGCGGCAGGCCGGCGCGCGCAACGCCTGGGACGCGCTGGGCGTCCGCGCGCCCCGTCCGGGCGTGAACCCCGTCGGCCAGGGCGGCCACGCGCTCAACGTCGCCGCGGCCGCCGGCAACCCGGCCTTCGTGCCGGTGACGCTCGCCACGGCGGCCGCGGCACCCCCGCAGCCGGTCGGCCCCCAGGCGCCTCCCACGGCCGGCCCGGCCGGCCCGGCGCCGGCCGCCATCACCGAAGCGCTCGGCGAGGCCCTCAGCGCCGCTTCCTCGAAGCTCGAGCTCGTCGATGCGAAGCTGGGCGCGCAAGAGACGTCGCTCGCGGCCGCCACGGCCAAACTGGACGCGCTGGGGCTGCGCGTCGGCGGCCAGGACAACGCCTTGACGCTGGTGCAGCAATCCGTCAGCGCCCTGCGTGCGGAGTACTCGGCCATCTCGCAGTCCACCGACGGCCAGAGCGCCGCGCGCCTCGAGGCCGCGGAGCGCCTGCTCGCCCAGCTGGCCGCGGGCTTCCAGGAGTTCTCGGCCCGCACGGAGCGCGAGCTGCAGCAGCTGCAGCGCGACGTCGGGCAGGCGGCCCGCCCGCCCGTCGAGGACGGCTACCGCGCGGCCATCGTCCTGGATGCGGCCACGGGCCTGCCGCCGCTGACGCCCGTCATGCTGCGCGGCGAGGCCCGCGTCGGGGACGGCGGCGTGTATCTCCGGCGCCAGAGCTACGACCCCGCCAAGGGCCTGACCGACGTGGACTGCCTGGCGGAGCTCGCCGACGGGACGCCCTGCGTCGCCTTCGTGTGAGGAGACGCGCTCGGGGTTTCCGCGGCAGGCCGTTCTCGGAGAGCGGAGAGACGTCCGCGGGTCGTCGCGAGACCCTCTCAGCGAGCTACAGTGTTCTGGAAGAGGGAGCGCCAAATCGTCGGCGTGACGTGCGGAGCCTCGCCATGCAGCGGAGGCATGCGGAGAGCGCGGAGGACCGGCGCTCGCCGGGGCGTGCAGCTCCAGCATCTTCGCCAGCTTTTGCGGCCAGGGCGGCTCGCAAAACAGAGCGTCCATCAGCTCGCGATCCTGCTCCGTGTACTGGATGCGCCAGGCGCCCTGGGCCCTCCAAGCCCGATGGCAGCTTGCGGCACCGCGCGAGCAGCAGCGCCGGATTGGCCTGGTGCGAGGCCGACGTGCCCGCCTGCCGCGTGAGCTCGATGACGCCGCTGGCGCGTGCCTCGTCCACCACCTCCTGAAAGCTCTGGCGGAAGGAGCTCTGCAGCTCGCCGAAGAGCCATGCTCAGGTTCTCAGCATCATAATACGAATGCGAGTGCGATTTAACCTTTTTTTTCTGCTGCCGTCTCAATCCTTGGACCAGAACTGCGTCAGCACCTGCTGACGAGAGCCGCCGCTTCAATGCAGCAGGGTCTGAGGCCGCTGCAGGCGTCGCCATCCCCGTGCAGACCGCTAAAGCCATGAGTCGACGCTACCGCCCGTGTTGGCGCTCACGTGTGGCTGAAATGACTGCGGGTTGGCACAAAATGGGCATCTTGGACAGGATCTCGGTGCGGTGACCCGTTAAATGGAGGCGTTGACATCTCGCTCATTATCTAAAACCCGACCGACTGGATGGCAAGTTGAAAGGCTGACAGATTGGCGCCCGAGGTACCTGAAGGGCTGGAGGCCAGAAAACTGATTCGATCTCCGAGCAAGAGCGAAAGTGTCAGCGGCACTACCAATTGTCGAGCGTCCGGCGCCGATGACGTGCGTAACAAGCAGAGCCAAGGACAACCCTTTTTAGTTTTTATAATTTTGTGTTTTTAAAGACTTTTCAGACGCCGTGTTAGAAGACTTGGGACATTGCTGCAAGACATCGAACGGGTCGCAGCTGAGGCACTGCAGGTAAGCCCCGACTTTTGTTCTTCACAAGACTACGGAGGCCTCGTCAAAGCATCCTGGGCCGAGCCAGTCATGCGCATGCCTGAAAGGCAGCTAGCTCCAGCGTGAGACGCCTCTGGCGACCGGCAGACGGCGGCTTCTTCCGCGCTTGCGGAGCTTCCACAGCAGACTCGCTGGGTGGCGGCATCCCCGCCAGGCGCGCCTGCACCAGCTGCAGCAACTTGGCCATGCGCCGGGCCTCGTCCTCGTCGGCCTTGGGCGCGGGCCGCCCCGGCTTGCCGGGCTTCAGCTTGGCCGGGGCGCGCTCGGGCGGCGCCGGCTCCACCGGGGGCCTGACGACCGGGGCCTGGCTGGCGAAGTCGCGCCGCTTGCGCGCGCTCTTGCGCGCCTTGGCCTCCGCATTGGCGCGGGCCACCGCCTCGTCGATCTCGGCGCGCGCCTCGGCGGCGTCCGGCTCCTGCGCCACACACACCGGGACGGTGGCGGGCGCGGCCGGCAACGCGCGGACCTCGCGCTCGCCTTCGCCGAAGGCGATGCACGAGAAGCTGACGAGCGTGCGCCCCTGCGCGGTGCCGACGCTGACTTCGCCGCACACCAGGCAGCAGCGCTCGGCGTCGTGCGCGAAGATCAGGCGGTGGTCCGGGTCGTTGCGGCGCATGTCGGGCTTCAGGGACGCCAGGGTCTTGAGCGGCACGAACGCCACGCAGTCGTCGAAGGTGGCGCCCTCGAAGGGTATCACGCACTTGCGCGTCTCCTCGTGGATCTCCGCGCGACAGGCCGCGGCCCTCTCGTGGCCGGCGGCCCGCCCTACGAGCAACTCCACGTAGGCCGCCTGGCGCAGGATCGAGTCCCCCAGGCGCTCGGGCAGCCCCGCCCGGCAGGCCTCGAGCGACGCGAAGCGCACCAGGAAGCCGCCCGGGCCGTAGCGGCGGGAAAAGCGCTGCGCGGCCAGCCGGAGAGAGAGCAGCGCCAGGCGCGAGGACACTGCGGCCACGGTGCCCGCGGAGACCTCGCCGCAGTGCGCCGCGACCTGCTCGCAGAGCGTGCGGGTCGTCTCGAACGGGTGCACCTGGCCCCGGATGGACACGGACGCCAGCGGCGGGCGCTCGCCGTCGGCCGGCTGCACCTCCGTGAAGCTGCAGCCCCGATCCCGACACTGCAGCACCAGCCGCTGGACGCGGTCCGCGAACTCCTGCAGCGGCTTCCAGGGCGCGGTCATCAAGAGCAGCTTGGCGAGCGTGGCTCGGTCGAAGCGCCGCAGCTCCTCTTCCCAGGGACAGGAGCGCGTGGTGCAGACCACCATGAAGAACGGGCCGACCGGCACGTCGCGGCTGCGGCGCGAGGGCCCCTTGGACGCCAGGCTGTAGCGCTCCAGGACGCGCTTCACGGCCGCGGCATCGGCCGCGTTGCCGATGACCGCGCAGTCGCCCGGCCGCAGCAGGTCGACGTGGGTCTCGAAGAGGGCGACGTCCCCGAAGAGGCCGAGGCGCAGCGGCGCCGTGTCGGCGTGGCGCCGGCAGGTCTCGAGCAGCACGGCCGTCCCGGCCGCCAGCCGGTCGCACTCGTCGCCGGGACGGCCCAAGAGCAGCAGCATGTGCGTGGAGCTCCCCATGGCGGCGTCACACGCCCCGCTGCCTGCAAGCCTCGACCAGAAGGAGAGGTGACGGCGGCCGTCGTTTTCACCTGAGCAACTTTCACTTGTGGAAACGCTGCCAAAACTGCTCGTGCACCGCCGACAGCCCCTGGCAGAGCTCGCGCGCGTCCTCGATGAGGAAGTTTTGGTTCATGGCGCTGCACTGGGCCGAGAGGTCGGCCACGGAGGTGCCGGCCGGCGCGACGAAGGCCATGTGGCGCACGCACTCGTGTTTTTTGTTCATTTTCGTCATCCAGTCGGCCGTGCACTCCTCGACCATGAGATGACGCAGCTCGCTGCTCCGGCTCATGCTTTGCACGGACGCCTGCCTCTCCGAGCGCCTATACGCGGGCTCACTCGCACGTCTCCGCCGGCTCCGATTTCTGCAGGAAAGCGTCGACCAGCCAGAACTGCAGGGCATTCATCGCCAACGGCGTCAGGATCATGGCGACGAAGAGACGTTGCCGCGGCTCGGGGACGGGGCTCAGGCAAAATTCGGCGAGCGCCACGGCCGTCTCGCTGAAGTCCAGCATGAGCAGGACCATCGCAGCCTTCATGAGCGACACGATCGCCAGCCACAGCAGCAGCTGCTTGCCGTAGCTGCGCCAACAGAAGGTGCCGTCCACGTAGTAGTGCCCGCTCCGCAGCTCGTCGGCCGCGGGCCCGAGCAACGCGAGCACGCCCGCCAGCAGCGTCAGCAGCGCCCATTCCAGCAGCACGCCCAGCGTGCAGTCCAGCACGATGTTGATCCAGTACCAGGCGCACTCGTCGCTCGTCTGCAGCAGGTGCTGCAGGCGCCAGGCGCAGCCGACGTTCAGCACGTGAATCCAGGCCGCGCCGAGGGCCTGCTTCGACGTGTCCGCACAGAAGCGGGGCCAGGACCGCGGCGGACTCTCGGTGTGCTTCTTGTACAGCATGACGGCGCAGACCCCGCCGAACAGCAAGAGCTGCAGGCCGACGGCGTAGAAGCCGCCGAGCACGGCGCACGAGGTGGCTTCGGCTCGCTCGGCCATGGTGCGGGCCGCCGATGATCTAGAAGAGAAATCTTGCGCAAACGTCAAAGAAGAAAAGGCAATCGGCCCGCGAAGTCGACGGCGGAGAGTGCGGCTGTCATGAAGATGGGTCCACACGCACTCGGGGACACTCTGAAAACGTGCATCGCGCGTTGGGCCTTGCGGAGGCAGGGGCTTCGGAGTCTCTCTCTCTATCATGTACATGTACCATTCAACACAGATCCTTATGTCCTAACCAACGCGTGGCGTCCTAGTCCTTACTACTTCTTTTTTCTCAACACAGATCCTTATGTCCTAACCAACGCGTGGCGACCTAGTCCTTACTACTTCTTTTTTTCTCAACACAGATCCTTATGTCCTAACCAACGCGTGGCGACCTCGTCCTTACTACTTCTTTTTTTCTCAACACAGATCCTTATGTCCTAACCAACGCGTGGCGTCCTAGTCCTTACTACTTCTTTTTTTCTCATCACAGATCCTTATATCCTAACCAACGCGTGGCGACCTAGTCCTTACTACTTCTTTTTTCTCATCACAGATCCTTATGTCCTAAGCAACGCGTGGCGACCTCGTCCTTACTACTTCTTTTTTTCTCATCGTTTTGATGCTGCGGCCAGGTTCGCCCCCGCCTGGCATGCCGTACCGATAAAAGCATGGGGGGGCAGCCTTCGGCGGCCGTGGCCGTCCTGGCGGCCGAGGGCGGCCGGCCGCGCGGCTCTCTGCTCTTCGAGCCCGGCCCCGGAGGGCTCATCGTGTCTGGGCAATTCGAGGGCCTCGTGCCGGGCTCCTCGCACGGGTTGCACGTGCACGAGTTCGGCGACCTCCGGGAAGGCTTCACCTCCCTGGGCTCGCATTACAACCCATCGGGTCATGCGCACGGCGGCGCCGCGGGCGCCGTGCGACACGCCGGGGATTTCGGCAACGTGGTGGCCGACCGCCGGGGCGTGGCAGTCCTGCACGAGCTGCACCCGGAGCTGCGCCTGCGCGATCTCTTCGGCCGTTCGGTGGTCTTGCACGCTGGCTCGGACGACCTCGGAATGGGCACGGGCTCGCTGCAGGCGGAGTCGCTCAAAAACGGCAATTCCGGCGCGCGCCTGGCGGCCGGCGTCATTGGCCGCGCGCCCTATTCCTCCGGCGGGTTGGCCTCGAGCGTCGCTCGCCGATAGGCGGCGTCGGCCCCCAGGCGCGTCCACTTGTGCAGAAACTGCTGCAGGCCCGGCTCTATGAGCTTCCGGAGGCGGCGCTCGCTTCGCACGAAGGGCTGGATCTCGCCGCGGCATATCAGCTGCCCGTGCTGGGCATTGAGCAGGTGCATGTAGACGCGGAGGCGAATCTCCTCGTGCTCGGGGAAGCCCTCGCCGGTCTCGAGCCGCACCACGTCCGTGTCCTCGCAAGGGCCGCCGAAGATGATGCGGTCGCCCTCAGTGTGGAAGTCCGCGTAGAGGAACACCGGGGCGTGCAGCACGGGCGGCCACGGCAAGGCCCCTTGCTCGGCGGGCGCGGCGGAGGGCAAGGCGGGAGAGCGCAGCGCGTCGCCGGGACCGGCCGCGCACGGCGCCATCTTGCGAAAGACCTGGGCCAGCGTCGCATCTTGCGGGCGGCCTGGGTGACGGTCGGCCGCGCTGGCCACGTCGGCGGCGGCGATGTAGAGCGTGCGGGCCCAGCGGCCGAGGTAGGTCGAGGTTCCGACGCGCATGGCCTCGGAGTGGCTAGCCTTTGCGTTGTGCCGCGCTGCGGGCCGTCGGAGGCCGGAGCGCCGCGCCCGCCCTTTTTCTGTTTTCTTCGTCGCTCAGCGCGTCAGGCTCCGTCGGAAACCCGCTCGAAGAACGAGCGCAAGGAGACGGGGTTGACGTGCGCGCTGCCGCCGTGCGGGCCCCGGCGCCGGCCGCCGTCGTGGGGGCGCGCCCGGGCGCCGCCCGCGGGCGCCTGCCGCGCGAGCATGCGGTCCAGCGTCGCCTGCATCCGGGGCGCGTCGAGCAGCACATCCATCATCTCCCGGTCTGCCTCGAAATAGACGAGGCGCCAGGCGCCCAGCGACCAGGCCATGAAGGGCTGCTCGGTCCGGGGATCGGTCGCCAGCGCGAGGCGCTGTTCCTGCAGCGCCTTGGCGAAGACGGGCGCGAAGCTTCGAATGACGTGCTGCCGACTCGTAGGCAGCTTCTGTTCCAGGTACGAGCTCACGGGCAGGTGGCCGAACTCCTGCAGGATCTCGACGCCCTGCTCTCCGCCGGGCAGGGGGCGACACAGGCGCCGCAGCTCTGCTTCCTTGCGCAAGGAGGAGGCCGCGCCCTGCCGCGTGAGCTCGATGACGCTGCTCTCCCGCGAGGCGACGATGGCGCCCTCCACGAAGGCCTGCATCTCCCGGCGTTGGGCTTCGAGGGCGGTGGCGACCTGCGCCGCGCAGGTCTCGCGCGACGCCACGAAGGCCGCCAGCATCTCCTGGCGATGCGTCTCGGCCTGAGCGAGGGCTTGACCGGTGACGACGACCAGCTGCTGGGCCTGACTCGCGAATTCGGCCAGCTGCTGGAATTGCGGCGCGATCGGCGTGCCATAGCTTCCGTGGCGGCGGAGAGCCGGCAGAACGTCGTGCGTCACCCAGCGCTTGAACTCTTTGGCCTCTGGCTTCTTGGAACCGAACATCATTGCATACAGACCTGGCTCGTTGACATAAATAGTCTTTCCATCGTTGTGACCAAGGGGTAGTGCGAAATCCGCACCACCCCCCACAGGCAACCCTTTGGAGTTTACAAGATCCTGCAATGAGATCTTGTCTCCCTCGTCTACGTGATCCAGAGCCCGCGTCACCTGGGCATATTCTAAATATGTAGATATCGTCTTGGCTTGAAACCATGGCATCGTCAGATCATCGGCGAACTTGTAAACCTTGACGACGGCGCCGTTGAGCTTGAGTTGCATGCTCTGCAAGTCCAGAGTTCGCACAGCATCAAGCGAAGACGATGCATCATAGCTGCGCCTGGGGCTGCGGGAGCGCTCGACAACTGCCATGCCTCGCAACAAATGCTGGATCCCAAGAATATGGCTGCGACATTCTGTAAGATTAGGTGCTCTCACCATACCAGTTCATGCTCACTTCTTGATGTTGTTTGCTCGTGACAAAAGGTGAACCCACAGTTATGTTATAAAAAATGACTGACAATTTGAGGTGTGTGTGTGCTACCGTGGGTCCTGGTTTCTGAATAAAAAGCCAATGTGGAGCACAGGTTTAGCTGGAGCGAGATGCGACACCGATGGCGACTGCGGGGGTGGGTTTGGGTGTCACCACCAAAGTCCCCTTGGGATTCAAGATTATTGTGGGTATTGCAGAGAAGATCCGGGTTTCTGTGAAAAACACAAGGACGACAAACTTTCACCCGTAGGGTGCGGATGCGATGAGGACTCCGATTGTCCGGCAGGATCTCATTGTGGAGGTGGCGATTACCAAGGGGTCTGCACCACACCGGATCCTGACAATTACTGTACTAAGTTTACTCGCGACCAACCCGGCGTCTGAAAAAAAGATGCCGTGCGCGGTGCACCAATGTCACTGGCTGAGTGATCCAGCGTCTGAAAAGACGCAGGGCCCTAAGTGGCACAGAGGCCACTCTGGCTATGCTCTGAGATCCTCCGTGGAAACGGCATGGTCACGAAGTGCGCCATTGCAAAGCCTGACGACCTGCGATTCACGTATTCAGAACGCCGCACGTTGCCACTCGGTTCCCACATTCATGATTATGTGATTCCGGGGCCGTCCATCCCGAATTCAAGGACATAGGGCTCACTAGATGAAATGAACCCACCTTCCCAAACTGCGTTGATCAGTATTTTTCAGACGCGGTGTGAGAACCCCCATGTCCCAGGCTTTCAGGTCTTCGTGTAGAGCCAGGTGGCGCCGGTCCACACGTAGGTGTACGCGAGGTTGGAAGCCACCGCCATGCTCTTGGCCGGGCTGGGCGCGACGCCGCTGAGGCCGGTGACGGTCGCGAAGGCCGAGGCCACGTTGAAGCTCGTCGCCTGGTCGAGGTTGACGACGGCGAGGCGGTAGCCGAGGGGCGGGAAGGGCGCGGCGTAGCTCGGCGCGTCAGGCAGATAGAGGGTGCCCGGCGTGGCGCCCGCGAGCATGGGCGAGATGGCGACGAACAAGGTCAAGTGCGGGGTGTCGCGCGGGACGGTGTAGCTCACGAAGGTCGTCAGTAGCACGGCGTGCGGCTGCAGGCCGACGCCCGCCAGCAAGGTGGCGGTCGGCTGCGCGAGCGAGCCGAAGCTGGTGGCGCCGCCCGCGAGGGTGCCGCTGAGCTCGGCGGCGCCCTGCACGGCGAGGGCCTCCGTCGTCACGGCTCCGGAGCCCGTCACGGTGCCGAGGGCGCCCGAGCCCAGGAAGAGGTTGCCGAGGCTCGCAGCCTCGAGGTCCGCGGCGCTCGCGGTGAGGTTGGCGACGGTGGCGCACTTCAGGTCCACGGCCAGCGACGCGAGCACTTCGACCGCCGGGGCGCAGCCGCTGGTCAGCTGTTGGCAGGTCACGGGGTACGTGGCCATGCCTTTGTACAAGCCGTGCCCTGCGTCGGGATCTTCAGGTGGGCGAGGCCAGCCAGAGGGTGCCGGTCCAGACGAACGTGTACCCGGAATTCGGGAGGACGGCCAGTGAAACCGCTGGTGCGACGACCGCACCGGCGAGCTGCTGAATACTGGCGAAGGAGCCGCGCACAGATACGTTGAAGGCCTGATCGAGATTGAAGACCGTCAGGCGGTAGCCGAGCGGCGGGAAGGGTGCGGCATAGCTGGGCGCATCGGGGAGGTAGAGTACCCCTCCGGGCTCGAACACCGGCGGCAGCGCCAGGACCGCGGCCAGGTGCGGCGTCTGGCGTGAGATCGTGTAAGAGACGAAATCTGTGAGGAGGAACGCGCCCGGCTGGAGCCCGACGCCCGCGAGCAAGGTTTGGGTCGGCTGCGCGGCCGTGCCGCAGCTGGCCGTGCCGCCGTCGAGGGTGCCCACTGCGGCCGCGCCCTGCACGGTCAGGCGCTGCGCCGCGATGTTGCCGGTGCCCGCCAAGGTCCCCAGGCTTCCCGAGCCCAAGAAGAGGTCGCTGACTGCTGCCGCCTGCACCGTCGCGTCGCACGCGCTCAGGTCCGCGACGGAGGCGCACTCCAGGTCGACGACCAGCGCCGAGATCGCGCACACCTTCGGGGTGCCGCTGCTCGTCAACGGCGGGCAGGTCGTCTGATAAGTGGTCATGTTTTACAGGTCCGGCCGCGCGCCCCGCGCTCAAGTCCAGATGAACCAGGAGAGGCCCGTCCACAAGAAGCGCTTCGTGGCGGCCGCGGCGACCTGGACGGAGGCCGCCGTGACTTTGGTGAAGCCGAAAAAGGCCACTCCCGGATCGGCCACCGCCGGCAGCACGACCGCGGCGGTGCTGCCCACGTTGTACACGGCGAGCGTGTAGCCCGCGGGCACGGCGGCGCCGGCGGGCAGGTGCACGGCGAGAGGCTGTGCCACGGTCGGGGCCACCACCAGGATGCCGTTGTGGGCGAAGCCCCCGGGCACGGTGTACACGGGCGTCGTGGCGACGACGGCGGCGGCCGGCAGCGCGCTGACCCCATTCAGCGCGAGGCTCGTGGCCGTCAGCGTGTCGGCGGTGATGCCGGCCAGGGCCGCGGCGCCGGCCGTCACTTGGGCGCCCTGGCACGCGGCACTGGTCACGGCGCCGCGCGCCAGGACTCCGTTGAGGGCCGCCACCGCGCAGACCAAGGCGCTCAGCGCGGCCGTGGTCGCACACCCCGAGCCGACGGTGGTGTCGCGGCTCGTCAGGGCGTCGACGGCGAGCTCCTTGTAGCAGCAAGGCGCGCAGGGCCAGAGCGAGCAGGGGCCGCTCGCCGAGGGCGCGGCGGTGACGACCGCGGGGCACGCCATTTTTCAAGCCCGGCCGGCGGGCACCCGACGGCCTGGTCGCCGGCGCGCATCATTGCCATGCAAACCACGAGATGCCGGTCCAGACCATGCGCACCCACTGACCCTTGGTCAAAAAAAAGTAGTTGCCACCAAAGTCGGATATCTGGGAGATGCCTACAATCCCCTGGTCCTGCAGGGCGCTCGAGATGAGGATGCTCGCCACCCCCGTGCCGATGGCGTAGATCGAGAGCGTGTAGCCGACGGGCACCGCCGTGCTGGGCGGCAGGTACACCGAGCCATAACTCGCGCCTACGGTCATCACGACGATGCCGTTGTGCGCGAAGCCCACGGGCACGACGTAGGTGGTGCTGCTGGCGGCCGCATCTGGCGTCGCGGGCACGCCGTTCAGCGTGAGACTCGTGGCCTCGAGGGCCCCGGCGGTGGTGCGTGCCAGCGTCGCCCCGTCGGTCGTCAGCGCGCCGCCCGCGTAGGCCGCGGCCGTCACGGCGCCGTTCGCCACGGCCGCGTTGACGGCGGTGGTCGTGGAGGCCAGGGCGCCGAGCTGCGCCACCGCCGCGCAGGCGCTGCCGATGCAGGTCGTGCGGCCGCTCAGCGCGTGGGCGCGGAGCTGGTCGTAGCAGCACGGCGCGCAGGCGTCCGCCATTTGCCTAACGGGCTCACGGTGTGGACTCGAGCCATTGGGTCACGGCCCAGACGAAGCGTGCCTGCGAGGCCAGCGCCAGCGTGTACGTGGCCGCCGGTATGCCTCCGGGCACGGCGACCTGCAGGATCAGCGCGCCCGTGGGGGCCGCCACGGTCACGGCGTTGGTGGAGCTGGCGTTGCAGACGTAGACGATGAGGCCGTCGGGCGGGCTGGTCGGCAGCGTGCAGCTCGCGCCGGCGGCGAGCGTGGCGGGGAAGTAGACGGTGCAGCTGGAGGCCGCGGTCGCCGGGATGACGAAGGCCGCGGTGCTCAAGACCGTGAAGAGCTGGGGCCCGACGTCGCTGCCGTTCACGACCACGGAGTCGGCGATGGCCACGTCGCCGGTGGCGGTCAGGGTCGTGGCGGCGAGGCCGGTGGCCGCGAGGCTGGCGGCGGCGAGGCTGGCGGCCGTGAGCTGCGCCGTCACGGTGGTCTGCTCGCTGACCAGCGTGGTCGCCGTCGCGGTCGCAGCCGTGAGGTTGCGGCCGCTCAGGTTCGTGGTGCAGAGCGCGTTGACGTCGGCCGTCGTGGCCTGCAGCCAGGGCACGCAGCGCGGGGCGGGCGGCGGGCAGGCGCTGGTCATGTTTTTGAGAGGAGCGCGGGCCGGGCCCGGGGGGCGAGGACGCTCCGGCGACGCGGGCTCAGAACCCGAGCGACTTCACTTGGAGTTGATTGGTGTTGGCGAAGTAGGTGACGTTGTTGGGGCTGCTCGCCGAGAAGCACACGCGGTCGCCTGCCTCTAATTTTCCGATGATGGCGGTGACGAGCGAGACGAACGTGGAGCTGCCGCTGGGGCCCATGCTCAACGTGTAATTTTGAAAACTGAGAGGCACGGTGTTGACGATGATGTAGGCGGCGAAGTCGACGATGGCGTTCGCGCCGGACAGCAGCCAATTTATGGTGAATTTGTAGGGGCCGGCGACCGGCGCCGTGAACGTGTTCTGTGCCGGATTCCAGAATTGCGTTCCTACGCCCCGCGGTGCTGCGACGGTGCCCAGTGGCGCGAAGCCTACGAGCGTGGGCGTCCGGCTCAGCGTGTATTGAACAAAGGACGTGCCTACGGCAAAGTCCACGGTGACCGGCGGGGGCGCGCCGGTGGCGCCCGTGGGCCCGGGCGCCGCGAGCGGCGCCGGACACGGGCCGGCAAACCGAGCCATCGATTTCTTGTACGAAGCTAGAAGCCGAGTGACTCGACTTCGAGCGACGTGTTTTGCAGCGTGATCACCACGCTGCCCGCGGTGGGCGGCTGCGCCGCCGCAAACGCCACCCGATCGCCCGCCTGCAGGCTCAGGCCCACGGGCGCCCGCAGCGGCAGACTTCCCGTGACGATATCTACTTGGAGGGTGTAGATGAGCAGGGGCGCATCGTTGATGACGGCGAAGAGCTGGAGCGTGCCGACGCACGGCGACCGCACCGCTACGGCCAGGATGAAATTGTACGGACCCTCCACGGGCGTCACGAAGGTGTTCTGCGACGCATTCCAGTTCTCCGTCCCGACGCCGATCGCCTGGCCGACGGAGCCCGCCGCGTCGTAGACCAGCAACTGGGCCGCCGACTTCAACGTCAGAGTACGGGCACCCGCGCCGACGCCGAAGTCGGCGACGATCGAGGCTGCAGCTCCCGTGGGTCCGGTGGCTCCTTGCCCAGCCATGTGGGTTTTCTATACTCGTCCCATGGAGGGGCTTCCAAGGGCAAGCTCTCGAGTCCGGAGCGCCTCAGAGCGAGGTGATGCGGAGCTGCACGCCGCGGATAAGGGTGCCGGTGGCGCAGGTGACCGCGACATTGACGCGGTCGCCCTGCCGAAAGGTGCCGGTCGCATAGGTCACCAGCGGCACGTTAGGGTTTTGTGTGATGCCGATGCCCGTCCCATAAATCTGTATGGGGATGCCATTGACCAGAAAATAAAAAATCAGGGCGCCGCCCGGCAGCGTGCCGCTGAAGATCCAGTTGCCGCAGAACGTGTACGGCCCGGCGGCGGGCACCGTGAAGGTGTTGGTGCTCGGGTTCCAAGCGCTCGACCCGGGACCCAGCAGACCGAACAGGCTGCTGGCGCCCGCGAAGCTGGGGACGACAAAATCCGTGCTGAGCGCGGCGGTGGAGCCGGCGCCGACGACGACGTCTACGGCGAGGGGGGAGGGAGTGCCGGTCGGGCCCGTCGGTCCGGTGGCCCCGGGCGACAGTGTGCACTCGCACGGTGCGGTCACGGCACACGGCCCCGATGGGTTCATGATTTCTCAAGGGGGCCCGCCCTTGTCCTTGGTGTTCAAGGTGCTCACATTTGTTCGGGCCCTTTCTGCCCGCCGCAAGGCTGCGGCTACAGCCGGCGTAGCTCAGTGGTTAGAGCGCGAGGCCTTTGACCTCGTGGTCGCAGGTTCAATCCCTGCCGTTGGTATTTCGCAGCAGGCGCCGGCGGCCTCACAAGGTCATGATGCGGTCGTGCAGGGCGCTGGGCCCCGGGCGGCTGCTCTGGAGCGTCGTCACGATCTGGACGGCGTGGCGCCGCACGTAGCGCTGCCAGCCGGGCGGCAGCGGTCCCTCCAGCAGTTGCCGGGCCAGTTGCGGCTCCGGCAGCGCGCACAGCGGCAGCACCAGCCGCGGCTCGACGGAGTCGAGGAGGAGGAAGACCCGAAGCGCGCAGCCCCGACGCAGCTCTGCACCGAGGTCAGGGTGTGCCGGCGCCTCGGCAGCCAGCAGCTCGAAGGCTCGCACCACATCGGCGAAGCCCAGCCAGGACCCGTCTTCGCGCAGGCCTTCGCGCAACGTGCCCAGCCGGTGCGCTGCCTCCTGGCTGATGCGGCGGCAACAGCGGCCGTGGGCCGCGGCGGCTCCCATGGCGGGCGGTGGAGCTCGGGACGTGCAGGCAGGGCTCTGCGCAGGACGGCGGCGAGCCTCGCCTGACACCGCCGGTGGGCTGCTCGGGCCGTTTGTGCGAAAGGTCCGTCTGAAACGCACGTTCGCAGCCTTTTTGGTCCTCGACATCTCTTGCAGGCTCGTCGTGTTATTGCCTGCGCTCTCTTTCGAGCAGGCGCCTGGGCACGGGCACCTGCGCCGGCTCGGGAGGCTGTGGTGCCGAGGCCGGCGGCAAGTCGTCCGGCGCGCAAATGCGGTGCCAGGCGAAGATCTTGCGCTTGGTGCTGTCGAGCGGTATCCACCTCACATGTGCTCGCTCGCACGCAAGTCCGAGGTCCAGGAAAAAACTGTCAGACCAGAAGATGGCGCACTGGCCGTGTCGCGGGTCCTCCCGGACGGTGATGACGGGCCCGTAGCGGCTGCGTCGGAGCACGTAGTTCTCTGTCAAGACGTTCGCCACGCCGGGCCGGCCCTCGGCCTTGGTGATGGTGTACGTCCGCGGTCCGCGCGCTGCATCCTTCCATCGTCCCCGCAGGGCAGCGACGATCTCCGTGCAAGTCTCCCAGGAACCCAGATGCCGCCCGTGGTCTCGGGCCGCCGGGCTTCGCTCGAGGCCTGGCGGGCTCTCTATCGGCCAAGGCTCGCCGGCCGCCTGCTGGCCCATCGGGGGTGCCATGCGAGTGCGACAGAGAGGGCAAGCGCGGGGCTCCGGCTCTCTTGAGCTATAGGCCGCAATTTTATCCTCGCCCAGGATAAGTCCCGGTAGCTCAGTGGTTAGAGCTCTGGTCTTATCAACCAGCGGTCGCAGGTTCAAGCCCTGCCCGGGACACAGGAAGAGCGCTGCGCCGGTGTCGTCCGTGGGCTGCCGACTCCGCGCGCCGGCCGGAGGTGGCACCTGTTGTGTCGGCGGCGCACATTTGCTCGGGGCCGGCGGCGCTGCAATCGTCGTCGGTGTGCCGTGGCTTCAGAGACTACGAACTGACGGGCACGCCCGTGCACACCTTGCCCGCCCTTTGTTTTGGCTTTACGCCCGTCGGCGGCGCCGAACGTAAAGAAAACGCATGGCGCGACTCCCGGCCATGGCCCGCTGCGAGACGGACGCCGCCTGCGAGTCGCGGCGCTGCGCCACCGGCGGTCCCGAGGGCGGCCGCTGCGCGCCGATGCAGGCGACGCAGGCGCCGTGCAACTCGGAGCGCGACTGTCCGCTGGGCCAGTTCTGCTGGCTGCCGAACGTCACCGATCTCTTCCCGCGGCCGAACTTTGGGATGATCTGCGCGGATCCGCAGGACCCGCGGCGCTGAGGCGCAGGTCGGGCTGCACCTCCAGGCCCAGCGCGGCGCCGAGCGCCGCGAGGTCCAGGTCGTAGCGCAGCGTGCCGTCCATCTGGTGGCCGTCCGGGCCGAGCGTGTAGCTCGGGAGCAGGTAGGGGCGCCCCGGCACGGGGAAGAAGTGGTGCACCGCGCCCGGGCCCGCGTAGAGCCCGCCGCCGAGCCAGCTGCGCTCGTGCAGCGGCCGCGCCGCTGCCTGGTGGAGAAAGTAGATGCAGGGGGCCTTGGGCTGCTGCGCGCCGCGGAAGAGCGACAGCGGCAAGAAGCCCGTGGGGACCTCGGCCGCGCCGGCCTTGGCTTCCACGCTCACGACGCCCATGGAGGTGGGCCCGGCGTGGCGTTCGGGCCGGAGCGCGTGCTTGTCCGGCAGCGGCTGCAGGTCGCCGGTGTAGGGCCGCGGGCGGCGGAGCGCGGCCAGGCGGAGCACGACGGCGTGCGCCCGCGCGGCGGTCTCGGGCGCGCAGTCCGTGCCGTTGCCGCGGTAGGAGCCGGTCACCAGGACGTCCGCCTCGCAGGCGGCGGCCGCGACGGCGGCCATGGCCTCGAGGTCGGCGAGGCTGTCGCCGCAGCAGGCGGCGAAGTTGGTGACGACGAGGTTGGTGGCGTAGTCGGCGTCCTCGCACTGCGGCAGCTGGCCGGTGGCCAGGAGATCCTTGGCCTGCTCGAAGGGCGTGCGGAAGGTCTCGCGGGCGAGGCTGCCCTGCTGGAGCGTCTGGCGCTGGCGGAAGAGCTCCTCGACGAGCGCCAGCTGGCGGAAGTCGCCGGCGGCCTCCTCGAGGATGGCCCGCTGGACGGCCGGCGGCGCGCGGGGCGCCAGGCGCAGCAGGGCGCGGCGGCTCTCCTCGCGGCTGGGCCGCCAGAAGCGGATGCTGCGCCCCGAGGCCGCGGCGGCGTCGCGGAGCTGCTTGAACATCTTGTAGACCTCGGGCTCCTGCGAGCTGGCGCTGGCGCCCATGGTGGCGACGACGAGGGCGCCGCACTTGACGAGCAGTGCCTGGGGGCAGGCCGCGAAGAGCTCGTCGGCCTCCTCGAGGACGACCGCCAGCTTCTTGCCGTCGCTGGTGTGCGAGGAGGCCTGCTCGCGGAGGAAGTCGTCGAGGTGGCGCCGGCCGCCGGGGCCGGTGTCGTCGCCCTTGCGGCCCCAGAAGTCCAGCGTGCTGGTGCAGGCCACGTGGCAGCACCTGGAGAGCTCCAGGTGGATGGCGTGCGACTTGCCGCAGCCCGGCGGTCCGAAGACGAGGAGCAGAGCCTGGCCCAGCGGCCGGCCGGCCCGGGTGTGCGCCGTGCGCACGAGCGCCGCGAGCGTCTCGCGGCCCCGGAGGTTGCCGACGAGCTCGTCCGGGCGCGGCGCCCGGCGCACGTACACCAGGTCGGGCGCACCGAGGCGCGCCGCCGGCGGTGCGGGCCGCACCTGGGGTGCGGGCGGCGGCGCGGGCGGCGCGGGCGGCCGCCCGGAGATGATGCGGTCGAGCTCCTCCTGGGTGCCGGCGCCGGAGATGCCCTGCGTGAGGCAGCGCCGGTCGCGCGCGCGCTGCTCTTCGTCCCGGAGCTGCTGCGTGCGTCGGGCGGCGTGCCGCCGCAGCACGGCGCTCGGCGGCAGCGCCGCGCTGCCGACGACGCCCTGCGGCATTGCCCGTGCGTGCGCCATGGCCGAGGGGGCTCGCTGCCCGGACATTTCTGTTTCGACGGGCCTAGGCTTCGGCCGAGAGGCGGACGTCGACGCACATGGCGATGGCGAGCGCGAGCAGGCCCGCGGCGAAGGCCACGGCCACGCGCTGCGCGGCGTCCCAGATGGCGCGGCGCGTGATGCCGCGGCGCGTGTTGCCGCTGGCCACGACGCTCACGACGCAGAGGAGCAGGGCCAGGAAGACCATGGGCGCCACGCGCCGGACGACGTCCGCGCCGCCGGTGGACAGCAGCAGCGTGCCGGCGGCGAAGGCCGCGGTCGAGATCTGCGTGGTGCGCTCGCCCAGCGTCTCGGCGCCCTGGTACTCGTTGATGGGGCCCACGTAGTTGACGAGCACCCGCACGTCCAGGACGAGGTAGAGCAGGACGGCGAGGGCCGTGAGCTGGACGGTGACGCCGATGCCGCCGGGGGCGGTCTGGAGGATGAGCAGCGCCACGCAGGGCCAGAGGAAGCACGCGGCGGCGTTGACGGCCAGCCGGTCGGCCTTGCGGCGGGCCGCCGTCTCCTCGAGGCTGCGGAAGTGCCACTGCAGGAGCGTGTAGGCGAGGCCGGCGGCGAGTGCGCAGGCGCCCGCGGCGCCGGCGCGCAGGTCGAGCATTTGCTGTCAGCGTGCGCGTGCGTGCGTTGGCGCGCGAAGTCGGGCCAGCGACACCAGTAAAGCGACGACATGGCGGACGCCGGGGCCTCCACCGCGGCGGTGTCCTCGAACCCCATGGATTACGCCCGTTTCGTGCTCTACGTCCGCAAAGGGGTGCCGTCCTGCGAGAAGCTGCTGGGCCTGGCCGCCCGGTGCCAGGACGTGCTCATCCAGGACGTGGACCAGATCCAGGGCCCGCGGCCGCCCTGGCTGCGCGGCGTGCCGAGCCTGGTGGCGCTGCCCTCCTTCGAGCTCAGCACGGGCACCGAGGCGATCGCCGTGCTCACGCGCGCCCTGAGCACGGGCGTGCAGGGCATGGCGCTCGGCATGGTCGGCTCCGGCCTGCAGGTGGGCAGCGCCGGCGCCTCGCTCGACGACGACTTCGACGACGTGGGCTCGCGCGCGCCCGTGCTGCCGCGCGCCACCGACGCGCGCTACGATGAGGCGCCTAAAGAAGCGCCGCTGGCGAGCCTCGAGGAGATGATGCGCCGGCGGCAGCCGGCGTGAGGTCCGCGAGGGCCACCAGCACCAGCTTGTAGTCCGGGGCCGAGCGCGGCCGCGTGAGCGCGTAGAGGCTGCGCAGCACCGGCGCGCCGCGGCCCAGCGTGGCCACGCGCCGCCGCACCAGGTCCCGCACCGCCTGGAGGGGCACGACGCTCGGGGCGGCGTCCGTCGCCGAGACGAGGACGTCGTCCGCCTCCACGTCGTCCAGCCAGGCCCCGCCGGGCGCCACCAGCTCCACGAGCAGCAGCTCGCGGTGCGGGTCCTCCAGGTCCTGCTGGAAGTCGGCGGGCACCTGCGGCACGACGACGACTCGGCCGTGCAGCAGCGCACGGCCGTGGCGCAGCGGCACGGCGCCGGCCAGCTCCGGCGCGTGGTCCGGCGGGATGAGCGGCAGCGGCGGCGGCGACCGCCGGGGCGGCGCCGCCTTGGCGCGCTTGGTCGGCGGCTCCAGGGCGACGAGCGCCGGCGGCCGCCGCACACGCCGCTGCTGCCCAAGCAGGGCGCTGGGCGTCGGGCGCAGCTCGGTCGGCTCGCGGAACCAGGGGCCTAGCGGCGCTGCAGGAGGTGCGGCAGCGGCGGGAGCGGCCGCTCCGGCGGCCACGCCAGGGCCCGGGCCTCTTGCCATGCCAGGGTCAGTTCGTTTCCCGCGGGCGCTTCAAATGCGCCGTGGCCGGCGAGGAAGGCCAGCTCGTGCGGCGCGGCGGCGAGGTCCAGGCCCGCCCTCGCGAGCCAGACGGCCAGGCGCCAGGCTGCGAGCGCGTTTCGGTTAGGGCCGGCGACGCGCAGCGCCGTCGTGACGAGGTCGCCCGGCCCGGCCAGCACGCCGGGGTCGGGCGTCGCGGGCGCCGGCAGCGGCGCCGCCGGCGCGTCGGCCACGGCCAGCACGCGCAGCCGGGCGCTGAGGCCGTGCGAGATGAGGCCGCGGCCCGCCGTGGCCCGGCAGGCGCGGTCCCAGTGCGGCGCCCACGCGAGCTCGGGGTGCACGTAGACGCAGCAGAGGACGGCGGCGCGCCGCGGCAGGCGCCGCACCTCGTCGGGGCAGGCCGCGGCGGCGAGGGCGGCCCGGAAGTGGTCGTCGGCGTCAGTGAGCACGTACAGCGGGTGGGCGTGGGCGCGGGGCAGGGGCCGGGCGGCCAGGCTGCGGTCGCGCCAGAGGCCGGCCAGCCGGGGCCCCAGCGCGCCGAGGAGCAGTGCAACGAGGCCAAGCAAGAGCTTAACAAGCATGGGAGCCTCCTTTGCTCAGGGGGCCGGCGGGGCCCGGGGGCCGACCTCCGCAGGGCCCGAGGGGATGTCTGCTAGCTTCGGTGCGGGGATCTGTGCTGCTTCAGGATACGCTTCATTTCAGCGCGCAGCTCCGTGCGCAGCTGCGTGAGCAGTCGACCCACCAGGGTGTCGGGCGGCCCGCCGCGCTCAGACCTTGCGGAGATCGGGGTGTCTCCGGTGTCCAGCAAGCGTTTCATCATGTTCGGGGGGATAAATTTTGCGGACAGCACGGCGGACACTGCCCGCACGTGCTCGGCCGGATCGTGCAAATCGGTCGTGTGCCCGAGGTCGACCAGCGCCTCTTCAGCGCTGCTGTAAAATCTTGTCTGCCCGCCCAGCGTGATATCGAACGTGTCCTTAAGGTGCACGGAAGTCGTTAGCGAACACCATGGCGTCGTCTACGTCTTTTCTGGCGCGCATCGCTGCCACTATGGCTTCCCATTTTGGGCTGGCCGTCGCGGAGTTCTCTTTCCAAGCGATGGCTTCCTCTAGGAAAGTTCTCCAGGCCGACTTGCCCGTCAGGGCGTCGCGGAGAATCATGAGCACGGCCCCGAGCATGTTGAGGGAATCGAGCTCCGCCGCGTCGGCATACCGGGCAAGAATGAAAGTGTCCTCCGTGCCCAAGAGCCTTTTTTCAAAGTCCGCGTTGGCTTGATTTTTTTGTCGGAGTAAGTCCAGCAATTTGCGAATAAACCTTGTCCCACTGTCGGGTTGCCGGTACTCAAACCACTCCTGCTCCAGGGCAGCTCTGACATTTGAGCTCCCAGCTCCTCCGAACCGCTCGAACTGGCCCCATAAGTTGCTCAGGGGCTCCTGGTCGGAATCGGCATGGAAGGATGTGAGGGGTACGTCTTTCCACGCTTGCACGTCGATGCCGGCACTGGGTGTGTGCACGTCGCGAGGGCCATGCAGTATCCGGCCGTCCGGGTAGGCGGAGCCTGCTGGCGGGGGAGCGCGCGCCTCCGCCGTTTGCCGCCGTGCATGTGTTGCGCCTTCAAGGAGCTCCGCCGAGGAGCTTGGCCCTGGGCGTGCGCGCTTTGTTGCCAGTATTTTCCTTGCGAGCAACACGGCGGTGATGCCCGCTCCGGCGACGGTCGCATGCTGCCATCTGCCGCTCATGATTTACAGAGGCATAATATGGAGGGGGGAGGGCGTCTGATTGCTACATACTCACAAAATGCTTATTTCTTAACGCACTCCGTGCTTTCTCGTTTTTGACCTCAACCAGAGTTTCCCCTAGTGTAGGATATTCAAGATCCATTTGGTTCCGAAGAACATCGTTTGTGGCT
>Ga0214919_10001705_pt1 | contig 35555 bp, 32 predicted proteins | sample LL1503_MetaG_FD_177994 | JGI IMG/M metagenome (GOLD analysis project Ga0214919, IMG submission 177994) | Freshwater microbial communities from Lake Lanier, Atlanta, Georgia, United States - LL-1503 | ecosystem: Environmental > Aquatic > Freshwater > Lake | place: USA: Georgia | collected...
TCGTGTTTTTTGAATTTAAATAGCGCTCACGCGAGTTACAATCAGATGCAGTTAATAAAATTTGTGCCACATGTAAATTTAATTTGGCAAAAAAATCACGATAAAAACTCATCAATTGAATTTGCCCAATTGCTGCTGCCGCCTGTTTTTCTTCCAGCGATAATTTTTTATTTGCAACCTTCAAAAACCCACGCCCTAAAGCAATCGCGCCCGATGAAACAATTGTGATTTGAAAATTTTCTTTCACCAAATTGGCAACATTTGTGGTAAAATTTTTTAACCATTTTTCCCGCAATTTTCCATCTTCAACCAAAAGCGAGGAGCCAATTTTTATCACCAATTTTTTTCTGTTTTCTAAATCTAAAATCATTGCAAACCTCTTGCAGCGCGGGCTTTTTTAACTTCTTCTTTGTAAACATAATTTTCAATTAGCGGTAATGGGAAAGATTCAAAAGAGGTGAAACCTTTCAAAATGTAAATCCCAACTGTCCGATTTGCTTGTTGCTGCACGCCCTCGCTAGTGATTATATCAGGAAAATCTTCACCAATAGAACGCATTTCAACCATGTCGGGGAAAACGCCATTTTTGATTAAATAATTGCGCACGGTTTCTGCGCGTCGTAGAGCTAAATTGTCATTATAAAGTTCGAGACCAACGCGGTCGGCGTTGCCAACGAGTAAAATTCGATAATCGCCATTTAAAGTTTTTAGATATTTCAAAACTTCGAGTAAGTCTTTATTGGCTTTGTCGTTGAATTTAGAAATATTGAAATCAAATAAAATTTCATAACGCTCAAAATGTGGTTCACGGATTTCAACTTTTGGCTGTTTGTCTTTTTTTAAATCGTCGATGTAATGTTCAATTTCATCGAGAAGCTTGTTAAATCTGGTGCGACATTGCGCTAATTCGTCGGCGCGAAAAACCGCTTTTGATTCGCGGCTAATCCAGCAATCGTAAAGATAATTCAAGTGCGACAGCTGGATTGGCAGATGAAATTTCATATGCGGCGTTTCAGTCACAGCTTCCATTCTTTTTTGCATCAAAATCATTTCTTCCATTTGTGCTGGATCGCTTTTCCAATTGAGTGGATTTTCCGGAACAACATATTCGCCATTAGCTACGCTTAAGGCTTTTTTAGAAAAATATTCGGCAGATTTTTTATCTTTGACTGATTCAAGATTGCGAGCAAAAGCAAGATATTCCAAAGCGAGATAAGATTCATAACCGCCGCGAGTTTTAAGATTTCCTTCTTGCGAAGATAATAATTCAATTGGAGTTGGTGTGTTGGCGCAAGAGGCTGCAAAAGAAAATATAACTAGAAAAGTGGAAATTTTTTTTAGAAAACTCATTTAGGTTTATATACACTAAAAATTTAGTTAATTCTCTTTAATAACTAAATTATCAAAGAAGATTTGGATTTAACGAAAATTGCCACTTAACGCAAAATTGATGTCACTCATAGCTTGTCGAAGGGTGATTTGGGTTCGAGTTTAAAATCACCCTTCGACAAGCTCAGGGTGACATCGAGTTTTTTGGATATTGTGGATAATTTCTTTAATTCTAACTATTCATCGACTTAAAAAATTCTTCATTAGTTTTAGTATGTTCAATTTTGTGTAGCAAGAATTCCATTGCTTCAATCGGGCTCATCGGGTTAACGATGCGGCGCAACATCCAGATTTTTGCAAGTGTCGCACGATCAAGTAGAAGCTCTTCTTTTCTGGTTCCTGATTTAGTAATATCAATTGCTGGGAAAATTCTTTTTTCAGAAATTTTACGATCCAAAATAATTTCTGAGTTGCCTGTTCCTTTAAATTCTTCGAAAATAACTTCGTCCATTCTAGAGCCAGTATCAACCAAGGCAGTTGCGATAATTGTAAGTGAACCGCCTTCTTCGATATTTCTTGCTGCACCGAAAAATCTTTTTGGTTTTTGCAAAGCGTTAGAATCAACACCGCCCGTTAAAACTTTTCCTGAAGATGGAATTACGGTGTTGTAGGCACGAGCTAAACGCGTGATTGAATCGAGCAAAATCACTACGTCTTTTTTAGATTCAACTAAGCGACGCGCTTTTTCGATAACCATTTCTGCAAGTTGCACGTGGCGCGTTGCTGGCTCGTCGAAAGTTGAACTAACAACTTCACCTTTAATAGTTCGAATCATGTCGGTAACTTCTTCTGGACGCTCATCAATTAGCAATACCAGCAAAATAACTTCCGGATGATTGTTGGTAATTGCATTGGCAATATTTTGCATCAAAGAAGTTTTACCAGTGCGTGGAGGGGCGACAATCAAGGCGCGTTGACCTTTACCAAGTGGCGAAACCATATCGATAATACGCGTGCTGATATCATTATTCATTGGCTTATCATCTTGCAAAATAAGTTTTTTGTTTGGATGAAGCGGCGTTAAATCATCAAATAAAACGCGGTTTCTGATTTTATCGGGAGAGCCTAAATTCACTTCATTAACGCGAAGTAACGCGAAATATCTTTCACCTTTTTTCGGAGCACGAATTTGACCTTTAATAGTGTCGCCAGTTCTTAAGCCGAATCTTTTAATTTGGCTTGGCGAAACATAAATATCGTCTGAACCGGGGAAATAATTGGTTTCAGGAGCTCTTAAGAATCCGAAGCCATCTTCTAAAACTTCCAAAACACCTTCGCCGATAATTACATTTTCAGAATTTTGATCAGAGAAATTTTTCAAGATATGATAGATAATATCTTGTCTGCCGAAATCACCGATATTGTCCAAACCGTGATCTTTGGCTACCTCAATCAGACTTTCTGCTGATTTGGTTTTCAACGCTTTTAATTCTAGCGTTCTGCCGCCAGCAATCGCAACGCGTCGATTTCCACCATTTGAACCAGAAGAACCATCTTCATCATCATAATCTTCCGATATCGAAGAAGAAGTTACTGTTGCAGTTGGAACCGGAGCTGTGAATTGTTGATTGCTAGCAGAGCTTTGACTGCCGCGACTAATTAAGTTTCCAGTATGTAAGCGCGGAGTATCAAAACGATTTTGCACTTGCACATTTCCTTCTTGAGCAGCTTTTGGAGTTAAATTTGGAGCTTGGTTTCCCGAAGAATTTTCCTGAGATTCCTGAGTTTGAGGAGTTTCGTTATTTTGACCTTGTGAAGCGCCGTAACGCAGAGTGAGTGTTGATGAAGACATTTAGAATTTAGTTTTGATTAGTAAAAAACTTTTGGGAAAAATTTTTAGAAACTTATAAGATGAGAGAGTTTAGAGAAACTTCTTGAACACAGATTTTGAACACCAAAAAAAGTAGAGATCGATCTTTCTAAGAGTGCTTTTTTTCTAGTCAAGTAGATAAAATTAATTCAGAAAGAAGTTTTTAATATAATACAATGCTTCAACTCCAAGCAGAACAGCAGTAGTTGAAATAGCAATGCCCATTAAGCCGACAATAATTCCGCAAATCACTACCAAGCCGTCTTTTCCGAGTAGACCAAAAGAAATTATCAGAATTCCCAAGCCCGGAATAAAATTAGAAAGTGGCATTGGTAAAACGATGAAGGAAGAAAAAATCAAAGCAAAAACACCAATCACTCTTTCAGCGCGAGGAGTTGTTACAAAGCCCAAACGTGGGCGCAAAATATGTTCAACTTTGCGGATATAGGGCGCAGATTTTTGTACCAACATTGCAACTACCGATCTTTTTACAGTAATTTTTTCAAATCTTTTCGGCAGTTTTGGCGCGGTATAACCAGCAATCATTTGTAGTGAAAAAATAATCAGTGGCATTGCAATAATACTTGGAAAGGGAGGCGGCAGCGGAATGATGATGCCGAAAGCGAAAATCATCATTACCAGACCAAAACCAATTGCCTGCATTGCATCAACTAGATCGCGAACTGGAATGCGATCAGCTGAAGATTTATTAACTACATCTTCAATTGCTTGGGTTGTGATTATTTTATTTTGAGTCACTTAAGAATTTTTCTCGTCAGATTTTTTTTCAGAAACTATTTTTTCAACATTTTGCTCTGCTAATTTTTCTTCTTCTTTTAAACCTTTTTTCAGACTTTTAACACCTTTGCCGATGTCGCCCATAACTTGCGGCAATTTTCCAGCTCCAAAAAGCACAAATACAATTACTAAAATCAGTAATAATTCTCCCATTCCTAGTGACATAAATTTAAGATTTTAGATTTAATTTTTTCGACAATTCTTCCCATTCTCTGCCGCTTAAGCCGCTATTTTCTTGAGTTATTTTTTCGCCATTTAGCATTTTTTTAATAACTTCAATTGCCGGTCTGGAAAGATTTTCGCCATCTTTATGATGTTTAACAAAAGCTTCAAAACAATGAGGAACCCATTTTTTTACCATATCTAGCATTACTTGCGCATAAACACGAATTTCATATTGAGCGTGAGAATCAGCGCGTAAATTGAGAAAATGCAAAAGATTGTGTAAATCGATTTTCCAATACCATTGCGTGTAGCAGCTTAAAGGCAAATTCATGCGTGCTAGTTCGCGAGCCAAACCTTCCTTATTTTCGTCAACAATATTTCCAGCTTCATCTTGATTAATCATTTCAAGATAGTGATCGTAAGATTTTACCGAATCATTTTTTAAAATTTCCAAAACACGCTTTGATTCTGCGGAGTTTAAAACTTTGGTTTCATCGCGACCTTGATGATTTATTTTTGATTGCGCTGACAGATTTTCAGCTTTTGGAACATAAAATTCATCTTCAACAATTGAATAGCGTGCAGAATATTCATTTACTGAAGCTGTGCGATGGCGAATCCATTGACGCGCCACAAAAATTGGCAGCTTAATGTGAAACTTAATTTCACACATTTCCAGTGGAGTTGTGTGGCGATGCGCGATTAAATAATTAATCAAACCTTTATCAGCATTTACTTTTTTAGTGCCTTGACCATAGGAAACACGAGCCGCCTGAACAACGGAAGAATCATTTCCCATATAATCAACAACGCGAACGAAACCGTGATCTAAAACTTCAAAAGGTTTATATAAAATTTCTTCAAGCTCAGGAGAAACTGGTCGTAAAGTTTGATTTGACTGGGTGCGTAAGAAATTGATTTCTTCTAGCTGTTCTTTTTTGATGACCATTTTTCTGAGGGGAATTTTTGATATTTGATTTATTATAAAAAAGTAAATTACCATTTATCAATTATCAATTAGGAATTAAATCTCATTTGTTTCAATTCGAATAATTCAGACTCCTACAAAAACATCATTCATGACGATCGAAATCATAAAAACACAACTCCAATCCATTCCTGAAACGCCCGGTGTTTACAAATTTTTCGATAACAAAGAACAGGTTCTTTACGTTGGCAAAGCCAAAAATCTGCTTAAAAGAATTTCGAGCTATACCAAAAAAAATCAGCTTTCCACTCGCATTGCACGCATGGTTTATCTGGCGCAAAAAGTTGAATTTATTCAAACAGAAAGTGAAGTTGAAGCTCTTCTTCTCGAACATAATTTAATTAAAAACCTGCTACCACGTTTTAATATTTTATTGCGCGATGATAAAACTTTTCCCCAAATTTTAATAACAGATCACGACTTTCCCCAAATCAGCAAATATCGCGGTCAAAAAATCATCAAAGGTCAATATTTCGGACCTTACGCTTCTGGACTTGATGTTAATCACGCCATTGATGTTTTGCGCAAAATTTTTCAATTGCGCAATTGCACCGATTCTGAATTTAAATCGCGCAAAAAACCATGTTTAGAATATCAAATCAAAAGATGTTCTGCACCTTGTGTGAACATGATTTCAAAAGATGAGTATAAAATTTCCGTCACCAACGCCAACGCATTTTTAAGCGGAAAATCTTCCGATTTACAAAAAGAATTAAATAAAAGAATGGCGCGTTTAAGTGAGCAGCAAAATTATGAAAAAGCTGGATTTGTGCGCGACCAGATTAAGTCGCTAAATGCAATTCAGGCGAAACAAAATATTAATGTCCGCGAAGTTAATGATGCTGATATTCTTACCGTTGCCAACATTAACGGCATGATTTGCGCTTATGTGGCTTTTTTTCGCGCCGGACAAAGTTTGGGCGGCAAACCTTATTTTTATGAAATTGATAGTGATAAAAAATCAGAAGAATTTTTAAGCGAATTTTTAGGACAATTTTATTTAGCCCAAACGCCGGCAAACACTATTTTACTTGGTTTAGATTTGCCGGAGAAAAATTTAATGGAAGAATTTTTACAAAAAATTTGTGGTCGAAAAATTGAAATAATAAATCCAAAACGCGGCGCTAAATTTACGCTGGTTAAAGAACAAGAACGCTTGGCTTTGCAAAATCTGGAACAAAGAATTTCACAAAATTTAAGCACTAAAGAATTGCTTCTTGATGTAAAAAAGATTTTTGATTTACCAAAAATGCCGCAAAGAATTGAAGTTTATGATAATAGTCATACTGGCGGAACTAACGCGGTTGGAGCTTTAATAACAGCGGGAGTAGATGGATTTATAAAAAGCGGTTATCGAAAATTTAACATTCGTTTTGAAGATATTAATTACGATCAACCTAAACGTGACGATACTGCAATGTTGCGCGAAGTTTTAACGCGGCGTTTTTCTAAATTACATGCGGAAGAATATCCTGATTTTATTATAATTGATGGCGGCAAAGGTCAATTGCGCGCAGCGCAGGAAGTTTTTGACGAATTAAAAGTAAAAATTCCTTTTATCTGCATGTCCAAAGGCGAAAACCGCAATGCCGGAGAAGAGTTTTTTCATCAAACTAAAAAAGAATCTTTTACTTTACCAAAACATGCACCAGTAATGCATTACTTACAACGCTTGCGTGATGAAGCACATCGTTTTGCAATCATGACTCATAGAAAAAAAAGAGATAAAGCAGCTTTGGTTAATTAAATTCTGTACCAAAACTTTCTTCCTTCAAAAAGCTCGAGTAAATTTTTCCTTATAATTTAATAGGCTTTGGCGCTGGTTTTTTCGGTGGAGAAACTTTAGCTTTTTCTCTTTTGTTAGCCTCACTTGCTTTGGTAGTCGCATCTGCAACACTAACTCTAGCTCCAGATGCAGCTTTACCACCAGCTGGTGGAGATGATGGTGTTGCGCCTGCTTTTTTATTTGAAGTAAGAGGGGTTGGTTTAGACTGAGTTGCTAATGTTTTGTTTGTTGTAGGTCCTTTAGCAGCAGAAGTATTTCCTACTTTAGTGCCAGCACCCGCACTCGCAGCAGCTTTATCTTTTGAAAGCGTTCCCATTTTATCTTCACTAATATTGTGAGAACCAACACCGCGTTTTTCAAATTTATCTTTATGAACTTCATTAGTTTCAGCATTTCTGTTTCTTGAAGCTGAGGTAGAACCGCCACCAAATTCTCTTTTTGGCACCACTTCTTTTTTCTCAGACACTGCAGAAGAAGGTGTTGGCGGTGAAGATGAAACTGGAGCTGGAACTGTCTCTGCTGCTGGCGGTGGTAGCTCAGAACTACTTCCGGCTTTAACTTCTTCCTGTGTTTTTTCACCCACTGAATCAGATGGTGGAGAAGAAGAAGGAGGAGGAGACGGTTGTGGTGGTGGAGTCACATCCGTAGTAACTTTATCTGTTGTAGGATTATCATCAGTAGATTTATTCGCACTTCCACCAGAATCTTTACCTAAATTTTCTGTTCCGACATTACCTGCACCATCATCTTCAACTTTTTGCTCTTTTTTATTTGCAGCTGGCGATGGTAGCTCAGAAGTACTTCCAGCTTTAAATTCTTCCTGTTTTGTTTCACCCACTGAAGCAGATGATGGAGGAGAAGGTGTTGGAGGTGAAGATGAAACTGGAGTTGGAACTGGCTCTGCTGCTGGCGGTGGTAGCTCAGAACTACTTCCGGCTTTAACTTCTTCCTGTGTTTTTTCACCCACTGAATCAGATGGTGGAGGAGAAGGAGGAGGAGACGGTTGTGGTGGTGGAGTCACATCCGTAGTAACTTTATCTGTTGTAGGATTATCATCAGTAGATTTATTCGCACTTCCCCCAGAATCTTTACCTAAATTTTCTGTTCCGACATTACCTGCACCATCATCTTCAACTTTTTGCTCTTTTTTATTTGCAGCTGGCGATGGTAGCTCAGAAGTACTTCCAGCTTTAAATTCTTCCTGTTTTGTTTCACCCACTGAAGCAGATGATGGAGGAGAAGGTGTTGGAGGTGGTGGTGGAGCCACATCCTTAGTAAATTTATCTTTTGAAGCATTATCACCAGTAGATTTATTCGTACTTCCCCCAGAATCTTTACCTAAATTTTCTGTTCCGACATTACCTGCACCATCATCTTCAGATCTCTTTTCTTCGTACTTTTGTTTATTTTCTAGAGTTTCACGTACATTATCCTGACCTGAATTTTCCTCATCTAAACGATCCTTCGGTTGCTGAGAATCTTTTCGAGTATGATCAGATCCATTTTCGGTAGATCCTTGCAGAGTTGGCTGATGATCACTACTACTAGCTTTATCTGGAACAGTAGTAGCTTTTGATTTTTCTGTTCCGACATTATCTGCGCCATCACTTTCAGATCTCTTTTCTTCGTACTTTTGTTTATTTTCTAGAGTTTCACGTACATTATCCTGACCTGAATTTTCCTCACCTAAACGATCATTCGGTTGCTGAGAATCTCTTGGAGTATGATCAGATCCATTTTCGGTAGATCCTTGCAGAGTTGGCTGATGATCACTACCACTAGCTTTATCTGGAACAGTAGTAGCTTTGCCTTTATTTCCCATTAAACCAATCATGCTTTTTGCCTGACCTCCTGCCCGCATGACACCCTTAAATCCTGACTTGGCTACGCGCATACCTCGCTGTTGAATTCCACGCAAAGTTCCGTAAGCATTTTTGGCCATACCAGAAGCGGAAGCATCCCAGTCGCTGTTGAGTTCTGCCCCTCCCACCAATTTTGAGGCAAAACCGGTTATTTGATCCATGAATTTCATGAAAATAAACATGATCAGCGCGGCTTTTATAATGCTTTGCAATTTTTCTTGATTCATCGAACCAAGCATCGGCAAACCTACTCCCAAAACTTCCAAACCAGGGAAAGTTTTGATATCAGGGATTTTGAAAATACAAATGATGCTGGTATTTTTCGCCGCGTCATTACAAATCATTTGTTTCGGATTTTGCTTTCCATCACCGGTAAATCTTACATCATCGCCAATAATTACCTTGTCAAAAAGCGTTATTAAAATTCCGAGATAAGCAAAAAGAATCATCGGCTGTAAAGTGAAACCTAGAATTTGCTTCCACCAGCCATCAAAAATGTTTTTGGTTTTGTTAAATAAAGCCGCAGTTATGGCAATTGGAGAAACATACATCAGGATAATTATCGAAGTAATCGAGAGTAGAAAAATATGAAGAGCGCGAATAGTTAACGATATCATAAAAAAGGCCAGAGCAAAAGAGGCGACAACAAAAACAATTCCAAATCCGCCAGTTAAAAATCCCCCCAAAATCATGAATATCAGGTTAGGAACTGAAACCTCCGGACCAAATCCTAAAGCGCGGGCGATTTTACAGTCAAGCGTATCCCAAATTCTTAAATATTCACTGCCCGGTGGATAAGATGCATTTTGACTATATTTAGTACTTTCATTTTGATCGGCATAATTAAATCGTGGGAACTGGCAGCCATCAAGAGTGTTTGAAGTGCCACTCTCATCAACCCTAAACATAATATCCGACAGTAAAGTAGAAGTTCCAAGTACGCCTTTCATAAAACCATATTGCCAACCATCTCCCACGGCAAAATACATCACTAAACCGATTTTTAGAATATAAGGTAATAATTGTTTTTTAGTGATTGCGCTACCACCACCGTGAAGAATCATATAACCAAAAAACATAATCGACAGCGTCAAAGTCATTTTGATTATGGATTGCAGGTTTGATTGAACTTTTAAGAAAAATGACTGAGTTTTTAAACCATGTCCACGCTGATAAGCATAACCACTTGTACATACGCCACTACTGTTTGGTTTTTCATCGGGGTTGCTGCATTGTGTATCTCCTGCAACATTAAGAAAAAGATTCTCCAGAGTTTCCTTAAAGCATTGCGCCATTGGCGCGGAAAAGTTTTTCGTATTTATCGGAATTAATTGTGAGTTGTAGCCATAAACATTTTGTGAATCACCTTTTAAATCTTTACAGGAAGCAGAAATGAAGGCTCCTTCGAGATTACTGCTGCGAACATATGGCAGAATAGGAATCTTGCTGCAATGGTTCATATATTGGCAGAAATTATCTACCAAGGTTGTGTTAGCAGCATTGACTTTCTTAGTTTCAGTTCCGCCAGCAAGTAAGTGGTTATAAGGGCAAACTGAGTAAGTTTTAGCGCAAACATAATTAGATTGGGTTTTGCTGACGTAAGCCGCAAATGAAACAGTGTCTATAGTACAAGACGATCCAATTTCACAAAATCCATGATTATATTTCCCCAATCGACCGCCAAGACCAATTCTATTTTCTATACAAATGGCATTTTGACTTCTTCTTTTGCAGCAATCATAAGCTTTTTGCATTGAAGCTGTTTTTCCAGTGGTTAGAAATCTGTAACAGGCATAAACTGGCGCAACGCCTGGTCCCGTCATGTAATATCTCTGTTCGTCACTTGCATATCCAAGGTTTGTATTTCTATCAAAAATAACATTTCCCGAAGAATCTGTTTCTGAATTAGGATTATCGCAGGAATTATCTCCTTTATCTTCAAACTCCATCCCACCATAAATATATTCGCGGTAAAATTGATTATCGATTGAAGCCCTAGCATCAACAGTTTTGCTAGTATCAGTGTCAATACCGTATTTATTACAAGATGAACTAACAACACCATCATTAAGAAAAAGACTTTCTATACATTTACGATACGGCCCCTTATCACGCTTCCAAGCAACCTTATCATCCTGAGCCCATGACTGCCATTCACTACCACAAACTCTGGCATTTTCATAAGTATTTCGAGCCACATCCCAAATAATAGCCAAAGCAGAAATTGCAGCTCCAACTGCAGCTGTGTAAGCTGCCACCGAAGAACAACATGTTGTAAGATCAGTTGCTGAAAGCGTGGCCTGAGCACAAGAAGCAGCATTTCCTGGAATTGCACAGCTAGCTTGCCAAGCAGCATATTCAGAAGCTCTTGAAACACATTGCTGGGCTGCAAAAACTTGCCTTATCACTGTAATTGGAGTTAAAATTGCTGCCGGTAAAATTGCAGCCATTATAGGATATCTTGCCGTTTCGACAGCAACCCCGGTGGTGTTTTTTACTATCGGAGGTGAGCACATAGTTTTGGAAGTTATATCTGCCGCCATCATAACCGCTCCAACGCTAGCAACATATCCAATACAAGTCGGATTACTCAAATCCCAGTCTATATCTTTGTTATTTGAAAAAGGATCAAATGCTATTGAACCGGTATTACATCTATTGAAATTGGTATCATAACCCCTACCCGAATTAAAACCAATTCCATCACGCACACCTTCATAAACGGCGTAAGAATTGTGAGGAGTTAAAGCAGCAAAAACAGCAATAAAAAAGGCGCAGAAAAAACTTAGAAATGTTTTTAAAAAACTACGCTGCATCAAAAATTTTAATTAACTGATTAATTTCTTGATTAGCTGTTTTGAAAGAGGTGCGATTAACCGTCAAGTAAGAACTAACATCAAGAATTTTCCTAAGTTCAATCATGTCGTTTTCAATAAGTGTTTTGCCACTACTTACTAAATCGAGAATAAAATCACATAAGTTCAATGTCGGTGCAATTTCAATTGAACCATTGAGTTTTATTGCTTCAGCCTGAATGCCCAATTCAGAAAAATAATTTGAGGCAATTGAAGTATATTTAGTAGCAATTCTGATGTGGCTTCTTTTTGCCAAATCAAGCTCCACCGATTTTTTGGCAGCAATTGATAAACGACATTTGCCAATTCCCAAATCTAAAACTGGAAAAATTTCTGAGGAAGAAAATTCTTTCAAAACATCAAGCCCGCAAATGCCAATATCAGCAGCGCCAAATTTAACAAAAGTAGCAACGTCAAAACTACGAACTTTAACCAAATCAAGATTTTTGCGGTTAGTTGTAAAAACAAGTTTACGTGAAGATTCATTAAAAAAATCAGCTTCTGGAATAATATCACTTATGGTTAAAAGCGGCATCAACTCTTCTAAAATCCGACCTTTTGGAACGGCAAATATAATTTTTTTCATCTATTTAAAAATTTTTCTGATAACGCATTAAAGCACCAATAACATTTCTGGTTTCTAGGCTGGTGCCGAAATTATCGCGCTGGTTTTTATATCCGACTTGAAAAAGTAATTTGTCAAAAAATGAATTTTTCAAAAATTCATAGCCCATGGAAATTTCAGTTAAATTACTTTTGAAACCATATTGCCCAACATGGGAATTATCACGATTGGCGTAACCTAGAGTTACATTCCAGTTTTCATAAAAACGGTTAATCACATTGGCGGTAAAATATTGTTCACCTACATCAGAATTTCCATTAAGATTTTTAATCGCGGCATATTCCAGCAAGCCATCAATAGTATAGTTTTTCTTCACTGGATATTTATAATTCATTCCCATTACAAAACCCTTTTGGTTAACAATTTTATTTGAATTCACCAAAGAAGCGCGGCTATTTACATTCAAATTAATGTAAGAAAAATGGTAAGATAATTTTTCTTGTTTTGAGAAATCAAAATTAATATCAAGTGAAGTAATATAAGATTTCAATCCTCCAGAATCACCGGCAATCGCATCTGATTTTGAATTTGAATCGCGATCTGTAATTAAAGAATTATCCAAATTTTTGCGATCATTTTTAAAAATTCCGTAGCTGATTTCGTAAAGCCCCGTAGTTTTTGCATTACCTAAACGATAAATTCCATTCATCCCTAATTTCTCATTTTGTCTGTAATTTTCAGCAATGTTGTAAGTCCAAATACCGCGATTCCAGCGCCAAGCAGTACCAAAGTTTAAATCAAATTTACCCAACACAAAAGCATGTTTTTTACTATCGTAAGTTAAGTTTAACTCTTCCAAAAAAAGTCCTTCATTTTCAAAAGAAATATCACCGCCGCCATTTACAAGATTATTTCTTCTAGCTGCTTCAGAACTCTGATAAACTGGATCTATTCTTATAAAGCTGTTTAAGGAAAAATTCTTCGCAAAATTATAACCACTAAAAAGACGCATTCTGCCGTAAGTGTCATTATATTCTATTTTACGATTAGTGCTTTGATATTCGTCATTAAAGTTAGCATCAAGAACTAAGCGATTGGTTAATTTTGGCTTGAAAGAAAATTTTTCCTGCTCGGAAATTTCTTCCGCATTTTCTTCTATCAATTGTTTTAGAATTCCTGGCTTCACATCTTCAACTGCTAAAACTTCGCAGGAAAAAAGACTGAAAATCAGAAAGAAGTAAAAAATTTTCATTAATTGCTTTTTAGTCGGGGATACAGAATTTGAAAATTAACTGTCAGTATTTTTCGAACTAACATTTTGAGCAAATTTATGTCAATTGCACTCTTAATCGCAACAAGTTTTTCTTTTGGATTTTTTGTTGAAAGTATCATTGGTTTCGGCGGCGGTTTAATCGCCTATTCAATTTTAGGATTTTTTCTCGATTTAAAAGAAATGATTTTGGCTGGATTATATATTTCAACCTGCGCCAGCACTTACATTGCTTACACTGACCTTAAATCTTTTGACAAGAAAATTTTCAAATCCGTAGCTCCTATTTGTTTGCTTGGAACTATTTTAGGGGTTTTTGTTTTTACTTTTTTTTCTTCTGTAATTTTATCAGTAATATTTGGTATTTTGCTGATTTTACTCGCGATAAAAACCATTTTTTTTGACAAATTTATTTTTCCAAAAAATTTTAAAACTCAATTATTCTTCATCGGCGGAATTTCCCAAGGCGCCTTCGGAATTGGCGGTCCTTTTATAGTCAACGCTTTAAAAAGTGATTTTAAAAATAAATCAGCATTGCGCACAACGATGGCAGTGTTTTTTATGTTTTTTAACTTAGTAAGATTCGCGCAACTTTCTCTGCAAGGAAAAATTGAACCGGCATTCTTTAGTAAAATTTGGTGGACAATAATTCCGGTTTTTTTAGCTATTAATGTGGGATATAAAATTCACTTAAAAATCAGCGAAAACCTATTTAAAAAGATGATTGGATTTATAACAATTTTCGCAGGATTAAAATTTTTGACCAAGGTTTGACCAAAGTTTTTTAAGCCAAAGTGTTTTAAGCCAAGGTGTTTTAAGCCAAGGTGTTTTAAGATTTTACCTTGAAAAACCAAACCCAATCCTTAAAAATACACCAATCTAAAAATCAACTTCACTCATGCACCAAAATTTCAAAAAAATCATATTATCACTAATCGCAATCGGTCTTTTATTGAGTTTTCAAATCTCTACTTCCGATTTCCACCACGAACAATCGGCAATTCTTGATAATGCTCAAGATGAAGAATCACCAGAAAACGAAAATTGTGAATTAGAAAAACTCTTCACTCGTCCTTCCGAAATCATCTCCACTTTCAAAATTTCTTTCTACTTGCCTCAAAATAATGATTTAATTCTTTCGCAAAATCTCTTTGACGTTCCAACATCGCCGCCCAACGCTTAAAATTCAATTTGCCTCACCACAAGTTTTTTTTAATTATTTGCTAAATTTTCATGAAATCTATTTTTAATAATCTCAAATATGACTTGCCAGCAAGTCTGGTCGTATTTTTCGTCGCACTTCCACTTTGTTTAGGAATCGCACTTGCATCCGGCGCACCATTATTTTCTGGAATTATCGCAGGCATTGTTGGCGGTATTGTTGTTGGTGCTGCAAGTGGCTCAGCACTTGGTGTTAGCGGTCCCGCTGCCGGACTTTCAGTTGTGGTTCTTGGTTATATCGCCGCTCTTGGCGATTCTTGGCAATCTTTTCTTTTAGCCGTGGTTTTAATGGGCATGATTCAAGTGATTGCCGGATATTTAAAACTCGGCAGCATCGCCCGCTATTTTCCGGAATCGGTGATAAAAGGCATGTTGACCGGCATCGGCTTAATCATAATTTTAAAACAAATTCCTCACGCCATTGGTTACAATGCTGAATTTAAAGATGATTTTGATTTCGACATTCTCGACAGCCAAAACACTTTCTCAGAATTGTCACATATGTTTAACTTCATCACCCCAAATGCCATTTTGATTGCGATAGTTTCAATGCTTATCCTAGTTTTATGGGAACAAACTTTAGCTAAAAAGCATAAAATTTTTAAAGCAATTCCAAGTCCTTTAGTTGCCGTTATTGCTGGGATTATTTTAGGCAAGTTTTTAGAACTTGGCGAAAATAAAATCGTAAAAATCCCCGTTACTTCAAGCTTTGGCGAATTTTTTCAGCAATTTACTTCGCCTGATTTCTCACAACTTTCTAATCCTGAAATTTATGGAATAGCTTTTGTAATGGCAATTATCGCCAGCATCGAAACTTTACTCTGCGTTGAAGCGGCAGATAAACTTGATCCGCAAAAACGCATAACTCCAACCAATCGTGAATTAAAGGCACAAGGCTTGGGAAATATCGTTTCTGGATTAATTGGAGGTTTGCCAATCACACAGGTTGTAGCTCGTTCTGGCGCTAATATCAGTTTTGGCGCAAAAACTAAAATGTCAACAATAGCACACGGATTTTTATTGTTAATTTGCGCCATCGTAATTCCCGATTTACTTAACATGATTCCGCTTGCCACTTTGGCCTGCGTGCTTTTGTCGGTTGGTTATAAATTAGCCAAACCTGCGATTTTCAAACAAACTTATCAATTAGGTTTAGAACAATTTATACCATTTTTAGCAACAATTGCCGGCATGCTTTATTTCGATCTTTTAAAAGGCGTTGGAATTGGCATGGGCTTTGCAACTTTCTTCATTTTGCGCAATAATTATCATGCCAAAAATGTTTTACAAAATTCCGAGCATCAAGAAGTTTCAGCTTTAACCAAAGAAGTACGCGACTCTTTAACTCCGGCTAAAGCTTTGAGAATTTTAAAAGATGGCAATCAACGCTTTGTTAATAATCTGAAATTAAACCGCAATCTTTTGCAGCAAATTAACGAAACTTCCGGAGAGCAATATCCTTTCGCTCTGGTCTTGAGTTGCATTGATTCGCGCACTTCTGCTGAATTAATTTTTGATCAAGGTTTGGGCGATATTTTTAGCTGTCGAATTGCTGGAAATATTTTAAATGACGATATTTTAGGCAGCATGGAATTTGCCTGCGAAATTGCCGGCGCAAAATTAATTATGATTTTGGGCCACAGCGAATGCGGCGCAATCAAAGGCGCTTGTAAAAATGTTGAATTAGGAAAATTAACCGGACTTTTGAAAAAAATAAAACCGTCAGTTAAAGCTGCCAATTCTATTAAATCGACTCAAGATTTTCATGATTTGGATTTTATAGAGCAAGTTGCTACAATTAACGTGCAACAGGTTGCTAAACAAGTTTTAAAAGATAGCAAAATTATTCGCGATCTTCACAAAAAAGGTAAAATTGCAATTGCCAGCGGTATGTACAATGTAGCAACTGGAGTTGTGAATTTTTACTAAATAAAAATCGAATAAATTCTAAAAATAGTTCAGGATGATTTTCCCACACCGTCATCCTGAAATTGTTTCAGGATCGATTCCGAATCTAAAAAACATCATTCGTTGACAAGTTCATTCATCTTAATATTTTGCCCGCCCCTCTCCTATTTTTTAATAATTGAAAAAATAAAAATCATGAAAGTTTATTACGACCAAGATGCTGATATAAACATCATCAAATCAAAAAAAGTTGCCATAATTGGCTACGGTTCTCAAGCTCATGCACATGCACAAAACCTTAGAGATAGCGGTGTTGTTGAAGTTAAAATTGCTCTTCGCGAAGGATCGCCAACAATTGCCAAAGCGCAAAATGCCGGCTTTGAAGTTTTATCAAATGTTGCCGCTGCAAAATGGGCTGATGTGTTGATGGTTCTAACTCCAGATGAATTACAAGCTGAAATCTATAAAAATGATTTGCAAAAAAACATGAAAAAAGGCGCTGCTCTAGCCTTTGCTCATGGTCTTAACGTGCATTTCAAATTGATCAAACCAAGAAAAGATTTAGACGTTTTCATGGTTGCTCCAAAAGGTCCGGGACACACAGTTCGCGGCGAATATGTTAAAGGCGGTGGCGTTCCATGTCTAGTTGCAGTTGCTCAAGATGTTTCTGGTAATGCGCTTAAAATCGCTCTTTCTTACGCTTCAGCTGTTGGCGGTGGACGTTCAGGAATTATCGAAACTAACTTTAAAGAAGAATGTGAAACTGACCTTTTCGGTGAACAAGCTGTTCTTTGTGGTGGCGTTACTGCTTTAATTCAAGCTGGCTTCGAAACTTTAACTGAAGCTGGTTACGCACCAGAAATGGCATATTTTGAATGTTTACATGAAATGAAATTGATTGTTGATCTTCTTTATGAAGGCGGCATTGCCAACATGCGTTATTCAATTTCAAACACGGCAGAATATGGTGATTTAACTCGCGGTCCAAGAATCGTTACCGAAAAAACCAAGAAAGAAATGAAGAAAATTTTAACTGAAATCCAGAAAGGAAAATTCGTTAAAGAATTCATGCAAGAAAATGCAACCGGAAAGAAAAATTTCGATGCTCTGCGCGCTAAAGGCAAAGCTCATCCAATCGAAGAAACCGGCGAAAAACTTCGCGCCATGATGCCATGGATTGCGAAAAATAAATTAGTTAACAAAGCTGCTAACTAAATAAAATTCCGAGTCTGTTTTTTACAGACTCGGAAACCTTCCTTTTTTCCCGCCTCAAGATCATTTCGAGATAGAAAATTTAAAAATTAATCTAATTTCTTTTCTTTGAATTTGACCTATCTTAAGAATTACCAAAAATAATTTTTATAAATTCTCTATGATAAATAACCTTTCAATCATTATCCTTGCTGCTGGCAAAGGCAGTCGTATGAAATCTGATTTACCGAAAGTAATGCATAAAGTGGCGAATCGTGAAATGTTAAACTTGGTGATTGATGAAGCTAAAAACTTGAATCCAAAAAATATTACGATTGTGGTTTCACAAGAAATGGAAAATTGGCAAGAAAAAATTCTTAAAAATCATCCCGAAATTAAAATTTCATTCGCTTTGCAAAAAGAGCGCAAAGGCACAGCGCACGCGGTTTCAATTGCTTTAGAAAATATTTCCGATTTAGGTGAAAAAACTTTAATTCTTTACGGCGATACGCCACTTACAACTCACACAACTTTAGAAAAAATGTCAAAAAAACTTGATGATTTTTCTTTGTGTATTTTAGGTTTTGATGATGAAGAAGAAAATGCTTACGGTCGCTTGGTTGTTGATGAAAATGGTCATTTAGCAAAAATTGTTGAATTTAAAGATGCCACCGCTGAAGAAAAAAAAATCGCCCTTTGCAATTCCGGCGTTATGGGAGTTGATGGCAAACAGATTAAAAATCTTTTAGCTAAAGTTAAAAATGAAAATTCTGTCCAAGAATTTTATTTAACTGACATCGTTGGCATTGCAGGTGAATTGGGATTGAAACGCACTTTTTTAAAAACCAAACTTGAAGAAGTGTTGGGTGTAAATTCGCGTTTTGAACTGGCAAAAATTGAAGAAATAAAACAACAACAATTAAGAAGAAAAATGATGGATTCTGGCGTAACGCTGCTTGATCCATCTTCAGTTTATTTTTCTTTTGACACTAAAATCGCGCAAGATGTTGCGATTCATCCACAAGTTTTTTTTGGACCAAAAGTTATAATTGAAAAAGATGTTGAGATTAAATCCTTTTCTCACATTGAAGGAGCTAAAATCTGTTCTGGAGCAGTTGTCGGTCCTTTTGCCAGAATTCGTCCTGAAACAGAAATTGGTGAAAATGTGCGGGTTGGAAATTTTGTTGAAATCAAAAAATCCCAAATAAAAAAAGGCGCCAAAATTAATCATTTAAGTTATATTGGTGATTCTGAAATTGGCGAAGAAAGCAATATTGGCGCTGGTACAATCACTTGTAATTATGATGGTTATAATAAATCGAAAACTACCGTCGGTAGAAATGTTTTTATCGGCTCAAATTCAGCTTTGATAGCACCTGTTGAAATCGGAGATGGCGCTGTAGTTGGCGCCGGAAGTGTGATTACTAAAAATATTGCATCAGATGATTTGGCGGTTTCGCGCAGCAAACAAATAAATTTACCTGAAGGCGGAAAGAAATTTCACGAGACAAAATCAAAAATAAAAAAATGAAGAAGTTTTTAGTAACTATTTTAGGATTATTTTTTTTCACCCTTCCCGCTTATGCTTCGCGGGCTATTAGCGAAGTAAATTATTTTGCTTCTTTGCGATCCAATGAAACCAATGTGCGCTCTGGTCCTGGTCAAAATTATCCAATAAAATTCACCTTTAAATTGCGCGGTTTACCGGTTCGCGTGATTAGCGAATATGACAATTGGAATGAAATTGAAGATTATGAAGGTCAAACTGGTTGGGTTACACAAAGCTTGCTCACCAAAAAAAGAACTTTAATGGTTCGCACCACTAAAAGCTTTGTCAATATGCATGGCAAAGATAGTGAAAAATCGCGGATTATTTATCGTTTAGAAAATAACGTTATTGGTGATTATTTAAAATGTCTTGAAGATTGGTGCGGCATTAAGATCAATGGCAAAAAAGGTTGGGTATTAAAAGTTGATTTATTCGGAACTGACGAAGCTAATTAATTAATATCCGCGCCAAGCTGGGCCACTTCCACCACCATTATTCGTCGCTCTGGTCCACATCGTACGAGTTTGATGATTTTCTAAATGATGCTTGGTTAAATGATGTTCGGATTGCGGCTTAATTGAAATATTTTCTTCCGAAGATTTTCCCGCTAACTTCATTGCCAATTTTTGAATATCGGTAACTGTAGTGCTTGGCAAAATAGGAGCATTATATCTTTCTTTTTCCCGCTGATGGATGGAAGAAATCGTACGCTTCGCAACCTCACTGGTTATTTCAGAGGTCGGAACTTTCATTACTGTTTTTGCTAGAGTATGAAATGATGATTTCAAGATTTTATCCTAAGTATTTATAATGTGGTTTGAAGCAGAAAATAAAATGAACTAACTACGAAAGTCAAGATTCTTCTACTTCAGGTTGTAAAAATATTAAAATTTAAGTCTCTTTTCTTGGGGAATTTTTTTAGAAACTAAGAACTTATGATTACGAAATTAGCGATTTAGTTTTAATGGTAAATTTTCCAACAGCGTTATCTTGAACTTGCTTTCAGGATCTAACACAATAATGAGGCTTCTTGCAGAACTTTTTCTATTAATATTATTACCGCGAATATTACTTTTTCTTTTCTTCTTTTTTGCGCGGATCGAGATAGATCAAAATTGGAGCTGAAATATAAATTGAAGAATAAGTTCCAATCACAATCCCAACAAAAGTTGCGGTGCTGAAACTATATAAAGCTTCACCGCCGAATAGCATCAAAGCCAAAAGCGAAAATAAAGTTACGCCTGAAGTTAAAACTGTTCTGCTTAAAGTTGAATTAGTGCTGGAATTAATCAGATCAGCTAAATTCATCTTTTTATAACGACGTAAATTTTCGCGGATGCGATCATAAATTACCACTGAATCATTGATAGAATAACCAATAACAGTAAGGATTGCGGCGATTGAAGTTAGGTTAAATTCCAAGCCACTCAAAGAGTAAAAACCTAAAGTTAAAACTGCATCATGAATTAAGGCAAAAATGCCGCCAATACCAAATTGCCAATCAAATCTGATCCAAATATAAATCATGATGAAAGCAAAAGACATAATAAGCGCCAAAAAGCCCTTCCAGATTAATTCTGAACCAACTTGTGGACCAACATAATCAATTTTACGATATTCAATATTGGTAAAATTTTGATTTAAGATTTCCTGAATTTTTTTAACTATAACTGACTGTTCTTCATCAGCTTTGGCAACGCGGATAAGTAAATCTTTTTGATCTACATTTTGAATTTGAACATCTTTAATTTGCGAAGTGATGAGTTCGCGAACCTTTGCTACATCAATATTTTCGGCCATTCTGGCTTCAATTAAAATACCACCGGCAAAATCAATTCCGAAATTTAATCCCTTAACGAACACCAAAGCCAACGACCCAATAATGCAAATAACCGACATTAATAATGCCAGTTTATGCACCTTCATAAAGTCAATATTGGTGCGGCTCAATGAGGAACGAAAAGATGAAATAATTTTCAAATTATTTTGCGTTTATTTTACGAATTGCTGAGGCGATTCTGCTCAATTTTCTTGCAGCAGTATTTAATTTATAAACTTTTTTAGTAACACCGCGCATGATTTCTGGCTCTAGTGCTTTAAAGGCTTCACGAGCTTTAGGTTCGTCACCCGCTTTAACAGCATCATCAACTTTTCTAACGAAAGTTCTAATTCTGTTTCTTCTAGAGTTGTTAACTTCTTTCTTTGCTGCGCTGCCGCGAAGTGCTTTCTGAGCTGATTTGGTATTAGCCATTTTTTTTGTTTAAGTTTTAGTTTGGAAAATTTTTTTTGGGAGCGGCGTAAAATATGAACGAAATACAATTTAGCAAGAAAATATTATATATTAACCACAAAGTCACCCTGAGCCTGTCGAAGGGTGATTCGAAACTCTAGTCTGAATCACTCTTCGACAGACTCAGAATGACTTTAGAATTTATAAATTAATTTACCGAAATTTTCTTAACTCCGTTCATATAATTAACCAAAACTTCCGGAACATTAATTGATCCGTCTTCATTTTGGTAATTCTCTAAAATCGCAACCAGCGTTCTGCCCACAGCCAAAGCCGATCCATTTAAAGTATGAACAAAATTATTTTTGCCGTCTTTATTTTTATATTTTATCGAGCCGCGTCGCGCTTGGAAATCACCGCAATTTGAGCAGCTAGAAATTTCGCGATATTTTTCTTGGCTTGGCAACCAAACTTCTAAATCGTAAGTTTTTTGGGCGCAAAATCCCATGTCGCCGTTGCACAAAAGAATTTTTCTAAATGGCAATTCTAAACGACGCAAAATTTCACAAGCAACATTGGTCATTCTTTCGTGTTCAGATTCGGACTGCTCGGGCGTTGCGATTGAAACCAATTCTACTTTTTTAAATTGATGTTGACGAATCAAACCTTTGGTATCTTTTCCAGCCGAACCTGCTTCGCGACGAAAGCACGGCGTGTAAGCTGTGAAGCGGATTGGCAAATCGCTTTCGACTAAAGTTTTTTTAGCAACTAAATTTACCAAAGAAACTTCAGCAGTTGGAATTAGCCAATAATCGTCGGTTGTTTTGAAAGCATCTTCGGCAAATTTTGGCAATTGACCTGAATTAAACATGGCGTTTGATTTCACCAAATTTGGTGGCGAAACTTCAGTGTAATTATTTTCTTGCGCTACATCGAGCATAAAATTTGAAAGCGCGCGTTCCATGCGTGCCAAGCTTGCTGATAATGTTGAAAAACGCGCGCCCGACATCAAAGCTGATTGATCGAAATCCAACATTTTTAAATTTTCACCTAAATCATCGTGAGCCTTGGGAGTGAAAGAGAATTTTTTTGGAGTGCCAAATTTTTCAATTTCAACATTGTCATTTTCATCAAAGCCAATTGGAACTGACTTGTCCGGAATGTTTGGAAGTGTCGCTAAAATTTCATTTAATTTTTCATCAATTGAAAAATCATTTTCAGCCGCAATTAATTCAGCATTAACTTTTTTTGAATCTTCTAAAAATAAGGATGCATCGCCGCCAGCTTTTTTTATTTCAGCAATATCTTTAGCAAATTTATTTCTTTTAGCCTGCAATTCTTGAATCAAAAAAGTTTTTTTTCTTTTTTCTTCATCAAATTTTAAAAGCTCTAAAGCTCTAGTTTCATTGTTTCTGGCAATCATCGCCGCATCAAATTTTTCAGGATTTTCGCGGATCCATTTTATGTCTAACATTTGTTTGATTGATTTAGATAAGGGTTTTAGTAAAAAGTTTTTTCATTCTGTTTTGGTGATAAAAAAATTCAACTTGAGATATCCAAATGAATCTAAACGCAATTACTCTTTCGCAAAAACTAATTCAAATTCCATCTTACAGCGGCGTGAATTTACAAGTTATTGAATTTCTCGCTGATTATTTAAAAAACTTGGGATTTTCTTGCGATTTTTTGGAATATGACGGCGACAATTCTTACAAAGTAAATAATCTGCACGCAGTTTTAAACCCCAATAATTCGAAAAAAACTTTGTATTTCGCCGGCCACACCGACGTTGTAAATGAAGGAAATAAACAATCTTGGATGCATGATCCATTCGCCGCAAAAATTATTGATGGAAAGCTTTTTGGTCGCGGCGCTGCTGATATGAAATGTGCCATCGCCTGCTTTGTTTCGGCGGTTGAGGAATTTTTATCAACAAATAAAAAACCAGATTTTGGCATCGGTTTTTTAATCACTAATGATGAAGAAAATGATGGCGTAAATGGAACTAAAAAAGTTTTGGAATGGATGAAAGAATCTAACAAAATAATTTCACATTGTTTGGTTGGCGAGCCAACAAATCCAGAAAAATTCGGTGAAATGATAAAAGTTGGAAGGCGCGGATCTATTGGCTTTACAGTAAAAATTATCGGCAAGCAAGGTCACGTTGCTTATCCGGAAAATGCCATAAATCCAATCACAGTTTTGCTAAATCTTTTGAAAATTTTGAAAGATCATAAATTCGATGACGGCACAAAATTTTTCGATGCCACCAATCTTGAAATCACATCAATAACTTCACAAAATCTCGGCGGAAATGTAATTCCAAACGAGGCTGGAGCCGCATTTAACGTGCGCTTCAACGATGTACATACTTCGCAATCAATTATCGATCTTGTTGAATATGCTTGTAAAAAAACTGTTGGCTTTGGTGCAAAATATGAATTGGTTCATAAAACTAGCGGCGAAAGTTTTTTAAGCAAACCAGCTTTACTTGCTGAAATTACAATAAATGCAGTTGAGAAAATCTGCGGTAAAAAACCAATTTTAAGCACTACAGGCGGAACTTCTGATGCCAGATTTATCAAGGATTACGCCGAAGTTGTGGAAATTGGTTTAATCAATAAAACCGCTCATCGAATTGATGAATTTTCTGAAGTTAGAGAAATCGAACAATTACAAAAAACTTATTTAGAAATCTTAAAAAGCTTTTAAAAATTCATGGTCAAAAACACTCCCAAATCTGAAATAAAACTGAATATTACACGCATTTTTGTCACGACATTAATAATCGCCGTATTAATACTGACATGCTTTACTATTCAATTGATGAAATCAGTTAAAAATAAAATCCAGTCTGATCTTGAAATTGAAATGGCACGAATGGAGCGCGGTTTTAGCGATAAAATTGATCACACTTATTCAATCATAAAAAACATCAATTATCAAATTTCTGAAAACCCGCACAGCAAAAAACACATTAATGAAATTCTAAAAAGATATCGTGATAACGATAATCTAAACAACCTTTCTTGGACAATTTTTTCTTGGTCTGATGATAAATATCAATTCACGGTTGATGCTAAATACGGCATAATTCCCAACCCCGCAAATTTTTCGGTTAAGAATCGCGATTATATTCCGCTAACCAAAGAAGAACCCGATAAATTTCATATCGGAACCCCAATATTTGGGCTTACAAGCAAAAAATGGATGATTCCTGGCGGTGTTGGATTAAGTGATAAAAATGGCAAATATTTAGGCGCAATTTCAATTGGCTTTGAAATTGAAAGAATAGCAAAATCGCTGCATCAAATCATTCAAAATCCCGAAGTAAAATTTAATCTTTTTGGCAAGAATGAAATGTCAATTTTATATGGCGATGTAAAATCTTATGGCGTTGAACGACTTGCTAACGACAATAATTACGACATTGAATCAAGTCACATTCTGGATCAAATAAATTCCTCCCAAAGCGCTGGCAATGACAAGGTTTTTGAAATGAATTTTTTAAAAAATAGTCATGCTTTTCTAGCAAAAAAAATTGCTGATTACCCATATATTCTGGTTTTAAAATATGATGGGGAAACTGTTAATAGCATTATCGGCGAATTGATTATCGATCGAGTTTTAGAAATTTTATCGATAAGTTTTGGATTAATTATTTTGCTTTTTTCAATTTATCGCGAGAAGCGTCAAACTCAAAAAATTTTCGAATTAAAAAGAATGGCGGAACAATCCAATGAAGCGAAGTCAGAATTTTTGGCACAATCAGTTCATGAATTTAAAAATTTCGTTTTCGGAATTCAGGGCTGCGCTGAAATTATTAAAAGTGATTTGAAAAACCTGATTCATAAAATAGAAAGCGGCTCAAATTGCGATCAGGCTAACAGCCTACATGAACTTAAAATCGATTTTGAATTAAGCCTTGATATTATTGGCTCAACATATGAATTGACTGGCTTTATCAATGATTTAATTGATTTACATCAAACCGAAAGCGGTGAATTTAAAATTAATAAAAGCCCGAATCCGACTGACATTAATAATATCTTAAAACAATCAGTAAAACTGATGCAAAAAAGAGCAAAGAAATCGAATATTTTAATCATCACTAAAATTGAAGAAAATTTATACCAGCCTTTATTTCTTGATCAACGTCGCGTAAAACAGGTTGCAATTAACCTGATTTCAAATGCAGTTAAATATAGTCCGCAGGAAACTGTTATAGAAATTTTTGCAAAAAACATCGATGATGAAAAAGGAATAAAACCCAAAAGAGTTGAGATTATTTTCCGTGATCATGGTTTTGGCATGACTGAAGAAGAGATAGAAATTGCTTTGCAAAAATATAAAACCGTAGAGAATGTTAATAGCGGTAAGGTTGATTCTATTGGCTTAGGGCTTCCGATCGTAAAATATCTCGTTGAAAAACAAGGTGGTGCTTTAGAAATAAAATCAGAGAAAAATATAGGAACGACAATTCGGGTGGTTTTTTAAGTCACTTCAAAATAATTAAAAATATGCTAAAGCTTCATCAATTAATTCTAACTTTTTTCTATTTCGGAAAATTTTCTAAAGCTCCAGGAACTATCGGCAGTCTTGCTGCATTGATTTTTTGGTTTTTTACCAATCGTTATTTTTATTATAGTGATATTTCTTTCGCGGCGCAAAATTTATATTGGACAATTTTTCTAATCGCGATTTTTCTTTATGGCTGTTTTTTCATTCGCACCTATACCAAACAATTTCGCCAAATTGATCATCAAACCATTGTTTTAGATGAAGTTCTGGGGCAAATATTAGCGTTACAATTAACCTTCTTATTGCTTAGAGAAGATTATTTTTCCCAAAATTATCTAATTGCCGTTCACTTGCTTTTCTGCTTTATTTCTTTTCGCTTTTTCGACATCACCAAACCCTCAATAATCGGACTTGCTGATCGCGTTAAAACTGGTTTTGGCGTAATGCTTGATGACCTGCTTTGCGGAATTGTTACCGCAATTCTTGGCACTATAATTTTTTATTTTTGGAATTTTTTAACTTAAAAGAAGATGATTAATCTTTAAGCAATAATGGATGTCACCCTTCGACTGGCTCAGGTGACATCGAGTTTTTTTTTAATTTAAGACATAATTATCTAAAAGAACTTCATCCCTAAATTGACATTCTTAAAAGCCTAAATAAATTACCATCTTCAAACATTTTTACAAAATTCCCTTAAAGATTATATGGAACAGATTTTCCAGCAGCTTTTAACCCTGCTTTTAACTTCGATTTTACCGACTCTTGGCTACATTCTTCTGGTTGTATTGCCTTTGGTTGGCGCAGTTGCTTATTTAACTTTGATGGAAAGAAAAGTAATCGGCGCTATGCAACTTCGCAAAGGTCCAAACGTAGTTGGGATTTTTGGTTTGCTGCAACCTCTCGCCGACGGCTTGAAGCTAATGCTAAAAGAAGTAATCATTCCTGACCAATCAAATAAAGTTCTATTCTTACTCGCTCCAATCATCACTTTCACCCTCGCTCTTATTGGCTGGGCGGTGGTTCCATTTTCTGAAACTTTTTCAATTGCTCATATTAATGTTGGTGTTCTTTATCTTCTCGCCACTTCATCTTTAGGCGTTTACGGCATTATCATTGCAGGTTGGGCGAGCAATTCTAAATATGCTTTTTTAGGCGCAATTCGCTCTTCGGCACAAATGATTTCTTACGAAGTTTCAATCGGCCTAATTATTATTTCAGTTGTACTTTGCGTTGGCTCTTTAAACCTTGCAGACATTGTCTTGGCACAAAAAAATCACTGGTTTGCTTTACCAATGTTTCCAATGTTTATCTTATTTTTTATTTCAGGTTTAGCCGAAACCAATCGTCTTCCATTTGACCTTCCAGAAGCAGAATCTGAGCTTGTCGCCGGCTATAACGTTGAATATAGTTCAATGCCATTTTCAATGTTTTTCCTTGGCGAATATGCCAATATGATTTTGATTTCCGCCTTCGCCTCAATCCTTTTCTTGGGCGGCTGGTTGCCACCTTTTGACATCGTATTTTTCAACGCAATTCCGGGTCCAATCTGGTTATGTTTAAAAATCTTCTTTTTACTTTTTTGTTTCATCTGGGTGCGCGCAACTTTGCCAAGATATCGTTACGATCAACTTATGAGATTGGGCTGGAAAGTTTTCCTACCATTTTCTTTAACTTGGGTTGTTGGAACAGCAGCCTATATTGTTTATCTTAAATAATTCATGAAAGTTTTAAAAAGCGCTTATTCATTTTTACTTAAAGAAATCTTCATCGGTCATGCTTTGACTTTGAGATATTTTTTTAAGAAAAAAGTTACCCTTAATTACCCTTACGAAAAAGGTCCGCTAAGCCCAAGATTTCGCGGCGAACATGCGCTGCGTCGCTATCCAAATGGTGAAGAACGTTGCATCGCCTGCAAACTTTGTGAAGCAATTTGCCCAGCGCAGGCAATCACAATTGAAGCCGAAGAAAGAGAGGACGGTTCGCGTCGCACTACAAAATACGACATCGATATGATTAAATGCATTTATTGCGGCTTATGCCAAGAAGCTTGTCCAGTTGATGCAATTGTCGAAGGTCCAAATTTTGAATTTTCCACCGAAACCCGCGAAGAACTTTATTACAACAAAGAAAAACTTCTGGCTAATGGCGACCGCTTCGAATATCAGCTGCGCCAAAATATTGAATCCGACGCAAAACACAGATAATTATGAATTTTACGCTTGATCTTTTTTATCTATTTTCTTTCATCCTAATTGCTTCAGCCCTTGTGGTTGTAACTGCCAGAAACACAGTTCATTCTGTAATGTTTTTGGTTTTGGCATTTTTAAATGCTGCTGCATTATTTCTTTTACTAGGAGCGGAATTTTTAGCAATGCTGTTAATCATTGTCTATGTAGGCGCAATTGCGGTTTTATTTCTCTTTGTAGTGATGATGCTCAATGTTGATTTCAAACAAGAAACCAAAAAAATCAGTCGCCATTTACCGGTTTTAATGCTGGTTGGTGTAATAATGTTTTTTGAAATTTTCTTAATCACAAAATTTTCAGGAATCAGACTTTACGAAACTAAAATTCTCTTCCCAACTCCAACCGATATTACCAATACCAAAGCGATTGGAAATTTACTTTACACCGATTTCATTTTGCCTTTCCAATTAAGCGGCGCAATTCTCTTTGTAGCAATGATTGGCGCGATTGTTCTTACATTAAAAGAAGAAACTCGCTTCATCAAAAAACAAAAAATTTGCGATCAAGTATTTAGAACCAAAGCTAATTCTTTAGAAATTATTAAAGTAAAATCCGGCGCGGGAATTAATTTATAAAAAATATGAACGGACTAGAATTACCACATTTCATCACATTATCAGCAATCTTGTTTTGCATTGGCGTCAGCGGCATTTTTTTGAACCGCAAAAATGTCATCGCACTTTTGATGTCAATTGAATTAATGCTGCTTTCAATCAACATTAATTTTGTAGCATTTTCAGCTTTTTTACATGATTTGGTTGGTCAAATTTTTGCTATTTTCGTTTTAACTGTCGCCGGAGCTGAAGCCGCAATTGGCTTGGCTATTTTGGTTATTTATTTTAACAACCGCAGAAATATTGAAATTGAAAATATTTCGTCAATGAAGGGCTAATGTTTTTCTTAAAAAAACTGACGATTACTGCGGTTTTTTTTCTTCATGCTATTTCTGCTTTTGCTCAAGAAAATAATCGCGAACAAGATTGTTATATCACTCCTGATTTCACTTTCCAAATTTTACAACAAGTTGAAAGAAAAAATCCCAATGCCATTAAAGCTTTGCCCGCCTGCTTTAAATCAGATCGTAAATTAATTTTAAAAGTCTCCTTAATTGATCCAACGCAATTTCAAAATGCTTCTGACATTTTAAAAGAAGATGAAAATTTCGTGCGTCGCTTACTAAAAGTAAGCCCAGATATTTTAAAATACGCCTCACCAAAATTGCTTTCTGACCCTGATTTCATGGAGCGCGCCACTTATTTAAGCCGCAATGCGCTACAATATGCTGATCCAAAATTGCTCGATAATAAGTTGTTCATGAAAAAAATGATCGTGATTGATTCTAAAAATTACGCCTTTGCTTCTGATCGTTTAAAAGAAATTTCTGAATATGCCAAAATTGCTTTTACTGACAATGGCGCACTGCTTGCTTTCGCGCCGGAAAAAATAAAATCCGACCGTAGCTTGGCAGAAATTGCGATAAAATCAAATTCTTCAGCAATTGAATTCGCCTCAGAAAAACTAAAAGAAGATGAGGAGTTAAAAAAACAAGCTGAAGTAAAAACCTCAATAAAATCAAAAGAAGAGTTGGAAGATTTTTTGCGTAAAAATTATGTCGTAGAAAAAAAGAAAAAAAATCTGGGAACAACAATTGGCAATCAGGGGAAATTTTTTCCAAAAAATCAAATTATTGATCGTAATTATGTTACAAAATGGCAGCGCCGGCTTGATTCAAATGATGAAAATATAACCGAAGGAATGCGCTTAATTAGTGCTGATAGTCGTAATTACCCAATTTTATGGAAAGAAGATTTTCATAATCATCCTGATTTAATTAAGAAAATCGAAAACTTTTTTTTAAAACACCACATCGATCAAAATACCATCAATAATCTTTCTGTTACTCATTTATGGAAAATTAAAGGCAAGCCTCTGACTTTCGCTTTTAATTTATATCTTTTGCGCGATAGCAAAGATGTTGATTTGGGTTCAGGATTTAGTGATATTACATCGCTCACCGTAATTGTTGAAAAACAAAATAAACGCTGGGAAATGACAGTTGTAGAAGTGATTTTTGATAGCGAAACTAAAGTTGATGTGAGTTACCAAAACGGTCACAAAAAATATATTGTCTGGGATCTTTACAAAAACGATAAAGACGATAAAAATCCAAAAATTATTTTTAAAGTTGAAGATCGCTTTAAAGAATATTTTGAAATTTTTGAAGAGCAGAAAGGCGGGAAATATCAAATGATTTATCGCTTTGACTTTGTTTCTTAAAAAAGACCAATTTATAAAAAAATCAAAACATTAATAAATATAGTTTGACAAACATTTTATTTATTTATTTTGTAACAAAAACACTTTCTTCTCTAGAAATCTCTAAAATAAAATTTGCAAAAAATATGAAAAATAATCGTGATTTACGCGCATTTTCTTTGATCGAAATCTCAATCGTAGTATTGATTATTGGCATCTTGGTTGCGGGCATTACTCAAAGCACCCGACTTCTTTCTCAAGCAAAGACCAGCACTTCTAAAACCCTAACTCAAAGCTCTCCTGCTGCTTCAGTAAAAAATCTGGTTCTTTGGGTTGAAAGTACATCGGATGCAAGTTTCGACTCTACTGAAACAGATGATAACGTAGCCATTTCTAACTGGTATGACATCAATCCTCAAAGTTCACTTAAAAACTCTTTTACTGCTACTACCAAACCAACTTACGCTCTTAATGCAATTAACGGTCTTCCAGCAATTAAGTTTAATGGCACTTCTACTATTATGACTTCTTCTAACTTTTCTAACATAATTACTGGATCAGCTACAGTGTTTGCAGTTGTAAAATTACCAGCAACAGTTGCTGCTCAACCAATTATCGGTAAACGCGTAGGCAATAGTGCAAACTTTCAGTTTGGTACTGGAACATCTATAACTGGCTGGCAATTCTGCGACAGCATATGCGCTAGTAACTACAATGTAACCGGCAGTAGCGCCGCAGTATCTGCCAACGGAGCTTATGTAGCTTCAGTTGTTTATAATGGAGCTTCTACAGCAGGAACTTCGACTTCAACCGGCATCAGCTTCTTCCAGAATGGCGCACTTGCAAATCCCACTACAACCCCTCTAAGCACCACATCTTCTCCAAGCACTTCAGTTGCCGGATCTTTAACTCTCGGAGGAGATGGTGTTGGTGGATTCTTCGGTGGACATATCGGTGAAGTTATTGTATTTGACCGCGCTCTCAAAAAAGAAGAAAGACAATCTATAGAAGGGTATCTTGGTAAAAAATGGGGTATAAATATGGCTGTTGCTAATATCTAATAGCTATCCTTCATAATTTAATTATCAAAAACCCAGTGGAATTTTTTCCACTGGGTTTTTTGTTCTACATGCCACTTCAAAGCAGACTATTTTCCTTAAAACTAAAATGTCCTTTGGACGAAATAATAAGGTGATCTAAAATCTTAACTTCCAGACCTTTTAAAACTGCAGAAATTTTATTAGTGGTTTGAATATCAGAAGCAGATGCTCTTAGCTCGCCGCTTGGGTGATTATGAATTAAAATCACAGAAGCTGCCCCCAGTAAAAGTGCTTTTTTAGCAATGGATTTTGAACTTACAAAAACCTGATCATTTTCACCAATTCCCATTAATTCATCTTCGATTAGCTGATATTTTTTATCTAAAAACAAAACCCGAAAAACTTCATAATTTAAATTTTTTAAAGTCGCATAAGCGTAATCCAAAACCGCCGACCAATTGTTTAAAACTGGCTTATCGAGTACGGAGTTTCTTAAAACCCGCATAATAATTTGAGAAATAATTTTTATTTGCACAATTCCCGCATCACCCATTCCATCAATTTCGCGAAGAAGTTCAAGGTTTGAATTTATTACGCCGGAAATATCACCAAATTTGGCGATTAGTTTTTTAGCAATGATCTTGGTATCTTGGCGTGGATTAGCGGCGAAGAGTAGAATTTCCAGAAGTTCGTAATCATGAAGTTCGTCCCCAAGCGAAGTGAGAAATTTTTTACGAATACGCGAGCGATGACCTTGGTGGCTTTGGTTTGTTTTCATGTTTGGTGTTGTTGTTATGACTTCGAGCCAGCATCTAAAGAATGCTTCGCCTTGTTTGGTATAGTTATTTCGGAACAATTGAATCAGTAGCAAAATTCTTTATTCCTAAATTTTCTAATTCTTTCACTCTTTTTAAATCATTCACCGTCCAAGCAAAAATTTCGATTTCAGGAAAAATTTTTACAAAAGTTCTATCAATCAATTCATGAAAAATTGAAAGAAACTTAATTTTATTTTTAGTTAAAAAATCACGCAGATTTTTAATATCTTGAGCAGTTTTTATTTGCTCACAAACCGCTACAATTTGTGATTTATTTCCAAAAATTTTACGAATTTTTTCGAAAACTTTTTTAGCAATTTTATAATCAGTAATAAATGGCACGAAGTAGATTTTATCTAGTTTTATCCCTGATTTTGTAATTTCATCTTTTACCATTTTTAAGGCTTGATCGGAATTTTTTTCATCAAGATTTTTAAAATCCATCCAATAAAAAAAATCATTTTTATAAGCAAAATAATCACTCAAAAAAGGTAAAGTTTTAAGCGCATTTTTTTTCGGTCGATCATGACTTAAAAATAACTTTTCTTCTAAAAACCAAATGTCGAATTCAATCGCCTTAAAACCACTTTTATGAGCATGATTAAGACTTGCAATTGAGTTCTGCAAAATGTTTTCTTTGACAAAACCACGATGGGCAAATAATCGAATCATAGCATGAAAGAAAAATTTATAATTATTGAAACCACCTATCCAAATTTAGCTAAAGCCAAAAATCTAGCTAAAATCTTATTAACTCAAAAACTCGCCGCTTGTGTGCAATTTTTACCAATTAAAAGCATGTATTTTTGGGAAGAAAAAATTGCAACCAGTAGTGAAATTTTAGTGAGCATCAAAAGCAAAAATTCCTTTTACAAATTAATTGAAAAAACCATCAAAGAACATCACGATGGGTAAAATTGCACATTTAGGGGAAAATTCCCACAGGATTTTGACAAAACCGTTGATTCTACTGATCTGAAGCCACTTTTTCATTTCCAGATTTGTTTGTTATTTTGAACTGAGATTTGACAGCTTTTGATAATTCAGATTCTAAATTTACAAATTCTTTGAACTTGAGCAAGCCCGCTTTGTTTAGTAACTCTTCTCGCCCGTGTTGCCAAAGATTTTGCGAGATAAGATATGTGTCGAATGCTTTATATTTGTAAGAATAGAGAAGATTTAGAGCTCCCGATTTAATACCAGAAGCCACTTGTTCAAAGAGCAAAGTTTTGTAAAGCGATATGCGTAATTTTCCGTTTTGATCAAAAATTCTAGGCTGTTCATTTACATCGAGAAAATCGAGTGGCGGGTTAGCTAAAGCACCGTCCTTATGCTTATAATAATTAATGGCCTCAATAAGTTGTTGATTGGAAACGGCTTCATCAAACTCGAGATATTTGATAACATCAGAAGCTCGATTCTGAAGCTTAACAGATTTTGATTCTATAATGGCGTAATAATCATCGTTCTTTGCGATGTAGCTAGACTCTTTACTTAAGCGCCTCAACTCCTCATGAAGAAAATTATATTCCTGCTTTTGAGTGTTGGGTAGCAGCTGCTTGATCGTACAAATCTTATCTTCGCTTGATAGCTGTTCGTCCTGAATTGCTATTTCAATCTGCTCTAAAATCTGAATATATTTTTCTAGCTTATTGGAGAGATCGCCAATCATTTGATGTCTAGACTGGCGTTCCTCATAGAAATTTTCTTTATTTTCGCGAACACTACTGGCAATTGTTGAGAAAACTGACTGGACCAAGGTTTCAATCAACAGATCATTGAGCTGATAAAATTGATGAAGAACAAAAGCTAAAAGAAAAAGATGTCGTTTTTCTTCTCGTCGATAAACCTGAAAAATCTTGGATTTGATTACAATTTGAGCGTAATACTGAATCACTTCGGAAGATAATCCTAGTCGAGCAATAACAGGTTGTAGCTGATGAAAAATGGTGTGAAGCGATTTTAGATCATTAATATTTTCCTTAATTTTAAGTGGCCTAGTGGATTGGTGGCTTTTTTTGAGCAAAGTCAGTTTATATCTTTTTAATTTTAGATTTTGCTTGTCGCCATCAACATATTCATCTCCTTCAATTAGTAGATCATCGAGGATTTCCTGATCTTCTTCCGTAAGGTCTTGTTCCAATAAAACGATAAGATTTTTCTCAAAATCATGGATACTTTGGGTAATGATCTCAGAGATTGCGTAGTATGTGGGTACTTCGATTTTTTTATATCGAAGAAATTCAACTAAAGAAATAAACATCAATCTTGGCTTAGTCTGCTTGGAGCAGAGTATTTCTGCTTCTTGAGCCAATATCTTCTTTGCATTTTCATCAAATCCACTCCAGCCCAAGCTATTCAAAATAATTTCTTGATGTCGATCCAAGCTGCTACTGGAGTAGTTTGATAGGTCGAGGCTAGAAAGAGGGATTTGTAATTTTCCCGCAATAAAATCTACATCTTTTGGATTGAATGACTTGCTAGAGAAAAACTTGTTAGCCGCTTTGAAGTAGCCAAGCTGAAGAATGAACCCAACTTTATTAATTGGAGTTTTGAGATTTTCTAAAATTTCTTTTGCCCATATTGGTATGTAAAAGAATTTTTTACGATCTTCTCCGCTTAATTCTGGAACAGCGTCAAAATCTTGAATATCCTGCTGACCAAGAATTTTAATGTGGGTGCTCATGACGATGAGTTAGAATTATTAAATTTAGAAAAATTCTTGTCTCATCAAACGAACGTTTAACAAGACGAGTTATCAAAAATTGCCAAAGCTGATTTTAACCACTGGCATTTGTATTAAACACTTGTCTTGTTATTCTTTGCATTGTTTTCTCGACAGTGAGTTAGTTATTAAGACTTTTTGTTAAAAATTCTTTGAAGGACAAAAAAATCAAAAAATGAAATTTGGTTACGCTCGAGTGAGCACTATTGAACAAGAATTAAATCTTCAACTTGATGCGTTAAAGGCAGTTGGATGTTTGCAGAAAAATATTTTTGTTGATAAGGCTTCGGGATCAAAAACAGAAAGACCGGGATTGCAAAAATGCCTAAGCTCCATGAAAGAAGGCGACACCTTAATTG
>Ga0214919_10001706_pt1 | contig 35551 bp, 50 predicted proteins | sample LL1503_MetaG_FD_177994 | JGI IMG/M metagenome (GOLD analysis project Ga0214919, IMG submission 177994) | Freshwater microbial communities from Lake Lanier, Atlanta, Georgia, United States - LL-1503 | ecosystem: Environmental > Aquatic > Freshwater > Lake | place: USA: Georgia | collected...
AATAGGCATGCCGATTAAAATCCTATGCCGAATATCTGTGCCGAATATCGCCGCTGCAACTTGTTGTAGCGTCGTTTTTAAAACACAAGTTTTGCGCCAATGCGCGCCAATGCGCGCCAATGCGCGCCATCTTAACATTGGCGCACATCGCCGCAGCCGGTGCGCCAATGCGCCGAAGCGCGGCGGGGGGGTATGGGGGGAGGAGCGCGGCGCACTTTTTGGCCTATTTGGCGCACTTATGTTAGTAATCACTAACATATCAATTACCCTCCTTTTGGTCGTTTTTGTCCGGCATTGGCGCACTTCCGACCACAAACACCTCACGCATTTTACGGTCTTTGGTGCGGAAAACCGCCCGATATATCCTGCCTTCGGCCTGTAGTTCGGCCAACAAATCCATCAAATCGGATGCCGATTTAACGCTTTTGGGAAAGCCTGCGCGCTTGCTCAAAAGGTGCCAAACCGAGAAACCTCCGGTATTGGAAGTGGTAACGGTTTCTCCCCGATTATTAAAATCCTGAACCATTAAAACAAGTATGCCCTTTGCCGCATTATTGGCGCGCACGCGTTCGGCAGATACGAACTCAGCGGCAGCTGCGGCGCCGGCGTCGGTAAATGTGCCGTCCTGAAGCGGAACGCCGTCGTGCCAGCGCAGGCGCACCGGCTTTGCCCGCGGGCCTAGATTGGCCTTCTGGTGCTCGATGGTAAGACAATCCTCATCCTTTTCGACGTTAAGCGACAGGCGCGAGCGCACCGAGTTGTGCCAGGCGGTGGAACCGGAATAATCTTCTTTGCCCGCTTCCCTGCCTGAAATGGCAGAAACCTTATTAACGTGTGCCAGCAGCAGGACTGCGCGTCCTGGCCGGGCGATGCGGGAGCGCAGCGATCGCACGAACTGGCGCACACGAGCGCGTTTAATCTCGTCATCGTCAAAAGTGTCGCTGGCGTTATCGACCACCACCAACCCTATATTGCGCTTGGCGACCAGCTCGGACAGGGCGCCGAGTAGCTTGGTTTCTGTCACCCCGCGGGCGTCGCGGTGCAGCGCCGGGTCAATATCAGAGGCGTCCAGGAGCAACAGCTTGCCGTCCAGTTCAGCGGGATCCACGGACAGCGCCTTACATAGACTGTGGAAACGCCGCAGAATGACCTGTGCGCCGTCCTCGCCGCTGAAGAACAGGACAAGTGCGGCCACGGTATCCAGACCGCAGAACGGGCGTCCCAGCGCAACGTGAATGGCTAGGGACATAGCGACATAGGATTTACCGCTGCCGCCGTGGCCGGCAAATAGAGTCACTTCATTGTGCGGGATCCAGCGGTCGACGAAATGCGCTATCGGCGTAAATGGGTCGGCAAAGGCATTAAATGCCAATAATTGTTTTTCAAGGTCGGAAATTGTGACCTCTGGTTCTGGTGTTGCCGAGCTGGTGCCTGACATGGGGTTTTTCCATCCTGCAGCTTGTGCGCGGGAAAATAGGGTTTTAATCGTCACGCCGGCTGACCGCTTGGTTGAGAAAGACAGCCACTTTGCCCGCTGCACCTTGTGATCAAACTTCCCCGACCGGCCAGACCATTCAACCCATACCTGGTAAGCCAAATCGCCCAGCCCGGTCGCGTGCAAAGCCATGCCTGCCTCTATCCACTGGTGATAGTCCTCGGCGTCCAACACCGTCAAAGCGTCTGCGGCCTCTGCCAGCTGCACCGGCAGGGTGTAATTGCCGAGATTTGGAGAGCTTGGCGCCGCGCCTGTGTCGGCGGGTTCCATCAGCATCCGTTCCAGCCAGACCGGCGCGCGCGCTGGCGTGAACCCGGCCAGCAGATCTAGCCCATCGTCCCAGGCATACCGCCGCCCCGAATGGTGGATGCTGGGCTCGGCCACAATGTAACCGTTGGCCTTGACGTCAATACCCGGCGCCAGCTTGCCACGACAGCGTTTGACAGCATCGGCATCTATCCTAACTAGATAGTGCCACCCGTTCCCGCTGCGCTGCGTGGGAGTCTCTGGAAGCGCCCCGTTAGCATGAATAAGCGCATCCCATGACAGATGCCCCAGGTTGCGCGTGTCTACGTCTAAGGCAATACAGCCGGCATCGCCCATAGCCAGCCCGATATTGGCTGTTGGCCACTTAGACCACCAGCCGCGGATCGTCATCTCGTCGGCACTGGCCTCGGTCGCGCCGTGTGGCGTCAGTGGATGTTTGCCGGGTGACCGGCAATCAGTGTCTCCGCAGGTGCAAACGCCTGCGCGTATGCCGTTAAGCGGCAGGACGCGAAAGCCTCGCAGTGCGTATTTAAGCGCGGCATCCAATAAGACTTTAGGATGCAGCTCGACTACGGGATCATTCTCGATCATGCGTCACCTCTAAAGTTATTCATACTCCGCACATGCCTTCGCATTCGTTGTCAAACATAGAAATCTGACCGGCATCCTCAGCACTTCTGAAATCAATTGTGTCTAAGGGTTTACATGATTTGTGCAGATATATTGTTCCACGCATAGGTGTTGTTGCGTTCTGTTGCAACAACATAGCGTTCATTTCTAATTCTGCATTAACTGCATCTTTGAATTCATCAGGAGAATTTTCTTTTAAATCATTCCATTGTTCATCGTTATGAAACGGGCAAAATATACATGCACTTTTCGGAGGAGTCGGATAATTATGTTTTTTCATCCATTCCAAACAGTGATAGCGACTCATGTTTAAATCTATAAGCGGCCAAATATGTTTTGCGTATTTGACGCGGGACGGCTTCATCCGAGATGCCTCGTCTGTGCTAATACCAATCCATACCGTACATTCTTTCTTTCCCGCCTTGACCATCAATTCCCTTTGCCTTCTGGCTAAGGGGGCAATCTTGTAATCAGCGGTGCATCTGCGACTTGACATGCCGCGCTTTCCGTCATTTGACAATGTATAGAACGGGATTAAACCTTTGACATAAGTCTCACCAGATTCCTTAAATTTTGATAGTTTTATAGAATCCAAGTAAAGGTTCCCCTTTGTTACTCTATAAACCGGGAATGGCAATTGTTTTTCAAGCCAATCCAGCCAATTTATGACTTTCTTTGGTTCGTTTTGAGTATCCGCAAATATCGCGCAGTCCGGCATCGGCGTAATCTCTCCGTGAGCCGCCATCAACGCCATCGTTGACGATTGAACGCCTGCACCTAAACTAATAATATTCATCTCGCCACCCTCGTACGATACTCGCACCAGTCGCGCACAGTCCACATGCTGACATCGTAAAAGGCAGCGATGACCGAGTATGCCCTGCCGAACCGCTGCCGCTGGTGGCGGGCCTCCTGAACTATGCTGAAGGGTATTTTGGCTTTGTGGTGCATGATATCTCCTCGCGAATGCCAGCCGACTGTAGCCGCCTCTATTCCAGAACAGACTGACAAGTAATTCATTTCCCCGCCTTCCGTCGCCCCCGTTCCAGTGCCAGGAACAGGCGATCCGCAACAATCACGCGCCGGCCAACAACCATCTTTGTTGTCACTTTCCCTTGATTAATCAGGGTATTGACCCACTGTCGACTGACATTTAGCCGGGTTGCGGCCTCTTTGATCATAATATACACAGAACCTCCCTCATTGACTAAAAGACAAGGATTGCACAATACCACAAATAATTTGCATATTGTTGTTGACATCGCGTAAACAGGTCTATATTATTCCTACATACCAACCGACCCACCAACCGAAAGGAAACAAAATGGAAAATCAATCAGTGTTTCAGTTTTGTGCGGCACGTTCACCGGAGGCAGCGCAAGCCATGGCAATGGCAGCAAGGTCGTCTAACCACGACTTCTGTGCGGCGTGGGATTCGCCGGGTAATAGTGCGTGGTGGTGGGAGTCGTTCAACGGGAACGACACGCGCAAGACTCGGGTGGAGTGCTAATGACCCCCGAACGCTGCAACTGCGGGAGCGAGGACTGCCCCCGCTGCTACCCGCTCAACCGCAAGCAAGCAGAAGTTACCGAGCGCGACCGCGCCGACGCACTTACCGACATCGTCGATGAGGTAATGGACTACGGCCGCTACCCGCGCCGTGGCCGGTCGCAAGTGGATCTCTACGAGTTCGTGTCGGAGAACTTGGACACCAGCTATGCGTTCGAGCTCGTTGTAGCCGTTTTGAGCAGCGACAAAGAGACAGTGCAAACACGCATTAGCCGCTTGTATGACCAAGTGCAGGAAATGCTGAAAAAGCACTATATCGACACCGACATCGTAGAAGAACTGGCGCAAGACATCGCCAACGAGGACGAATAGCATGAACTTTTTAGAGATTACAGGCGCGGCCGCGTGCGCCATCGCAACACTCGCGGCAGGTTGGATTTTCATCGTATTACTTTTTAGCTTTTAATCGGAGGATTTATGGCAATTAACTTACAGGCAATTAGTCGCAACACCACGTTACAACCGCCCCGCATCATGGTCTACGGCCCGCATGGATTGGGCAAGACCACGTTCGGCGCCAGCGCCCCGAACCCCATCTTCATTCTGACCGAGGATGGGTTGGGGCGCCTTGAAGCGGATCACTTCCCGGTCGCCAAAAGCTACAAGGATGTGCAGGAGGCTTTGGCGTCACTTAAGGGCGAGCACAACTTCCAGACCGTGGTGATCGACTCTCTCGACTGGCTCGACAACCTGATATGGGAGCAAATCAACGGCCAGTATGAAGCCAAAGACTTGGCCTATGGAAAGGGTGCGGTAATCGCTGCGGATCTCTGGCGCAAGGTTTTGGAGGATCTGACCGCCCTGCGTGCTAAAGGCATGGCGTCTATCCTGCTGGCGCACTGTGAGATCAAGCGGTTTGACAGCCCGGAGGTTGAGCCATACGAAAGGTATCAACCCAAATTACAGGCGCGTAGCAGTGCGCTTGTTCAAGAATGGTGTGACATTGTAGGATTTGCCAATTACAAGACAATCGTAAAGTCGTCTGATGTTGGATTCAACAACAAGGTGAGCCGCGGCATCTCGACTGGCGAACGCTTGCTCTACACCAGCGAGAAACCGGCATACCTTGCTAAGAACCGCTACAGCTTGCCCGAATCACTGCCATTGGACTGGTCAGCACTGGCAGACGCAATGATGACCACAACCGAAACACCAACCAAAACCAAAGGAAAATAATCATGGCCGCACTCAATTTCAACGCAGCAGAAGTAGAACCGCAGCAGTCATTCGACGCCTTGCCTGTGGGGCGTTACGAGGTGATCATCACCGACAGCGAAATGAAAGACACCATAGCTGGAACCGGCCAGTATTTGCAGCTGACTTTTTCCGTTACTAGTGGCCAGCACGACGGCCGCAAGCTCTGGTCGCGCCTGAATTTGGTCAACCCCAACTCCACGGCAGTCGGCATCGCCGAGCGCGAGCTGTCGGCCATTTGCCACTGCGTCGGCATCATCACGCCAGCCGACAGCGAGGAGCTGCACGACCGCCCGCTGATTGTTGACGTAATACAGGAATTGAATCCGAAAAGCGGTCAGATGGTGAACCGCATTAAAGGTTACAGCCAAGCCAACGGCGCACCGGCGCCGAAAGCCAAACCAGCCGCACCGGCAGGCTTTGCTGCTGGCAAGGTCTCGGCAGCGGCACCCTGGGCAGCTCGTAAGTAAACTAACCCGCTGGGGCGGCAACGCCCCGGCGTCATCGGAGGATGTATGGATTTATTTGCACAACCTAAAATTATTGAAGCAGATTCAAAAGAAGTTATTGACCGCGCAAAAAATGTTTTTGAATTACTTAAATTGCTTGAATTTCATGCGCGTGTTCATGCTATCAATCAAATTCGTTTAGCCTTGCACAAATATTCACCGTTCGCTAATGAGCCGGTTGATTGTGTTCAGTGGATTGCTGCCGACAATGTAACTGCAAACGATTACAACCCAAACAGTGTTGCCCCTCCTGAAATGAAATTGTTGGAACACTCAATTACGGAAGATGGTTATACGCAACCTATTGTTGCTTGGAAACAAGAGTCTGTTTTCGAGGTGGTTGACGGTTTTCACCGGCACCGTGTTGGCCGTGAAAGCGAGATAGTAAACAAGCGTGTTATGGGCTATCTGCCAATCGTTGCGATACAGGCCAGCCGTCAAGACCGAAATGACCGTATAGCTTCAACTATCCGGCACAATCGCGCACGCGGTAAACACAAAGTAGAAGCAATGTCCGATATTGTTGTTGAGTTGAAACGGCGCAACTGGTCGGACGAAAAAATTGGCAAAGAATTGGGAATGGATGCTGACGAAGTGTTAAGGCTCTGTCAGATAACCGGCTTGTCTGAAGTGTTTGCTAATCAGGATTTTTCAAAGGCATGGGACATTGAAGAACCTGAAATTATCAGCGAGGAAATTTTGTCAGATATTTCAGATGAACAGATTAAAAAATCAAAACGGGTATTTCACACGTTTGATAAGTGGGAATGCTACCCGTCTGGATTCTACGAAGAAAAGCCAAAAGACTTAACGCAAGAAGAAGGCGAAGAAAAATACCGCGTTTTTCTGTCTGACTTGAACGCATTTGAAACCGCATTGAAAGAGGTAACAGGGAAATGGAAAAACTCATGCGAGCATTACTTGACCAACGACCGGATGAACCGAATTGCATGGCTAGGGCAGGCATCAGTGGCGCAAGCTCTGGGTATTCCTTCTTGCTGTCGCGGGGGATACAACCGCTTGACCGATTCGGAAAAGAAAGCAGCGGATTTGTTGGCATTGAAATACCTGAACATTTGGTTAACCGACAGGGGTAATCCGGAATTAACGCTTGATCTTGCCGCGTCTAAAACTGAAGCGGATTTATATTAAATGGCTAACCTTAAACGTTACCTAGAAACCGATGTATTAACCGCTGCGCGTGAGCGTATTGCGTATACGTTTGATCACTTTGAGAAAATCTACGTTAGCTTTTCCGCCGGTAAAGATTCAAGCGTGATGCTTCATTTGGTTATGGAAGAAGCTATTAAACGCAATCGCAAGGTTGGTGTATTACTGATCGACCTGGAAGCGCAATACAAGCTAACGATTGAACACGCCGAAGTAATGTTTGATCTGTATAAAAACAACATTGAATTGTATTGGGTTTGCCTGCCAATCAAGTTGCGTAACTCGGTGAGCAATTACGAGCCGGTATGGTGTGCGTGGCAACCGGAGCGAGAAAAGGATTGGGTCAGGCCAATGCCAAAACGGGAAGGTGTTATATCCGACCACGCACATTTTGATTTTTTTCAACCGTGGATGGAGTTTGAAGAATTTATTATTCTATTCGGGGTGTGGTATGCACAAGGACAAAACACCGCGGCATTTATCGGCATCCGTTGTGACGAAAGTTTAAATCGTTTCCGCACGATTGCGGTATGGGATAAAGGGATGCATGGAGGGAAACGCTACACGACTAAAGTAGTCGATAACCTTTACAACATCTATCCGATTTATGATTGGCATGTAAACGATATTTGGCGATATCACGCGCACTTTCCTACCAAGCCGCACAATGAAGTTTATGACCGTATGCACTTGGCCGGATTATCTCCACCGCAGATGCGACTTTGCCAGCCTTACGGCGACGATCAAAAGCGCGGCCTGTGGTTGTATCATCTAATTGAACCCCAAACATGGGGCAAAGTTGTTGCGCGTGTAAACGGTGCGAATAGCGGTTCACTGTATATTGAAGAAACAGGAAATGTCACCGGCTACAATCGAATCAGCAAACCAGATGGGCATACGTGGAAAAGTTTTGCTAATTTGCTGCTAGCGACTATGCCAGAAGTCACGCGGGAACATTACCTTGCTCGTTTCAAATCGTGGATGAAGGGCTGGCGGTCACGCGGTTACGCTAACGGAATACCTGACGAAGCTCCAAGAACATTGGAAAAAAAATATTGGGCACCCTCATGGCGGCGCATATGCAAGGTTTTACTTCGCAACGATTGGTGGTGCAAAGGTTTAGGATTAACTCAACCAAAAAGTGAAGCCTACGGTAAATATTTATTAATTAAAAAATTAAAAAAAGGAGAAATAATTGAAAATTCCTGAATTACAAATAAATACTCGTGATGCTATTTATAAAAATTACGAAAAAAAATCTGATCAAAAAGGTAGAAAACATTTAGGCGCAAGCGAGATCGGCCACGAGTGCGACCGCTACCTGTGGCTGTCATTCCGCTGGGCAAAGCCGGCCGACTTCGATGGCCGAATGCTGCGCCTATTTGATTCTGGCAATCAACAAGAACCGCGTTTGATTGCTGATCTTCGCGGCATAGGTGTTGAAGTGTGGGATAAAGACGAAAAAGGTTATCAATGGAGCTACAAGTCTTTAGGCGGGCATTTCGCCGGCAGCTTAGACGGCGTAGGGCTGGGCTTGCCGGAAGCGCCCAAAACGCCGCATTTGCTTGAATTCAAGACCGCAAATGCTAAGTCGTTTGCAGCCATGACAAAAAAAGGCGTAAAGGAGTCCAAACCGCAGCATTACGTGCAAATGCAAGTATACATGGGCTGGGCTGGCCTAACGCGCGCGATGTATCTAATGGTCAACAAAGACACGGACGAGATCCACGCCGAGCGCATCGAGTTTGACCAGGATGCCTTTAACCAAGCGATTCAGCGCGCCGAGCGCATCATTACTGCGCCGGAACCCGCGGTCACGATTGCCGACAGCGCAGCTGGTTTTACCTGCAAATTTTGCCGGTTCAAAGAACAATGCTACGAAACCGAAGCGCCGGCCGTGAGCTGCCGGACATGCGCCCACAGCACGCCGGAAATGGATGGGGACGGCCGCTGGTCATGCGCGCAGGGTCGCCCTGATATGGATGTAACCGCCCAGCGCGCCGGCTGCGGAGAGCACCGGCACATACCAACCTTGCTGGGGCGGTTCGCGGAGCTGATGGACGCCAGCGCAAACAACCTGCTTACCTATAAACACAAGCTGACCGGCTTAGAATTCCAGCAGCCGGTTTATACCTCGCAGGACATAACCAACCTGGCAGACAAAACCATGCTTGGGGACGCCGGGCTGACCGCCATCAAGACCGAGTTTGACTGTGCCATAAAAGCCCCGGCAGCCGACCCGTTTGCAGACATGATCGACGATTTACCCTGGGAGAAAGCCGCCGCATCTAAACGTGCCAAAAAGGGAGCCGCAAAATGAAAAAAGATTTACCGAAGGAGCAGGACAACGACAACTGCCCGTTGTGCGGCAACGACACGCTCGACATGGGTTACGGCCTAGCCGGTGGCGGCATTGGCGTTTACTATTTTTGCAAAACGGATAAGTGCAACTATTTTCACAAAACGCCGGACGGAGCCGCAAAATGAGCAGCAACGCATTTAACCAGCTTGACCGCGAATATACCGAGCGCGAGGATTACTTGGCCAGCCGACAAGAGGAACGGCAGGCAGAAAAACCATCAATCGACCCCTGCCCGTTCTGCGGTCACCTTGACATTGAGGTTGACGAGATCGAGATCGGCATCATTGCGATCTGCTGTCCCGAATGCATGGCGATCGGACCGCACCAGGATGGCGCACAGTCTGTTGAGCTCGCCATTGAAAAATGGAACCGCAGAAAATGACACTGACGCAGTTTAAGGTGGTCTTGGAGAAGTTCATGCTGGCCAGAAGCAGATATATGAACTCACCCACCAGCACGACCACGAAAGCATGGAAAGCTGCCGATCTGGAATTGGCGCTGGCATACAACAAATACATGGAGACACGGAAATGATTCAAACCAACGAAGAAAAAGTAAAAGCCGCTATCGGCTACCTGCGTAGCCGTGATAAGTATTTGCTAGACAACGGCAAGTGGGTGCCGACCACGGCAGAAAAGACGGATGTTCGCCAGACGATAGCGGAGTATCGGGAAGCGGCGAAATGAAATTTAATGACGTTGTTTTGTTTGTTGCATTCCTTACTTCGCTTGCGTTTATATGGGGCGTCGTTGACGGAACTATACCGGCATATAAAGCCGAAAAAGGCAATGTGAAGGAGTGCGGGAAATGAGCAACGAAGAACAGGAGTGGCTGGCAAGTTTATTAGATCGCGTGTCTGATCTGGAAAAAGAAGTCACGGAACTAAAAACAACGCTTGCCTATGAGCGCGACAAGGCTAGGGATGATGCGGCGAAGGGGTTGATGGACTGCAAGGGTTATGACCTATACCCGGACGGCACGATGCGACCGGCGCATGGCTTGGGCGAATGGGTTAAGGCCGAGGACTACGACAAACTCCACGCCACCGCCACCACCGCACAAGCGGAGATTACGGCGCTGCGGGATGCGGAGTCGGTGGCGTGGGAATATTGGCGGGAGGTTGAGGGGGAGATGCTGGTGCTGAAAGACCAGCTAACCTGCGCGCTGCTTCAAGCGCGGGAGAACGCAAATGAGTGTAAATTAAGAATGGAAGATTTAGAAGCCAAACTCAAGGAGAAGAACGGTGGATAAATACGAAAACATTGAAACCGTGAAGCGTCTTGATTTTGACCACCTTGACATGCTGGTCAGTAAGCGTATCGGTGCTCTTAAAATCTACGCGCAGAGCATGACTGAATCAGATGTGCACGATGCTATCTGCCGCGATTTGATACTGCCCTGCGTTTATTTGCTGGCGCAGTTTCTGGAGTCGGTGAAGATTGGGGATAAGGAATGACACTGTTAGGAGAAACACCCTACACGCCCTGTTACGTTCGCAACGAGTTTTTGTTTGACGAACAAAAAGGGTTTGGTGAATTTACACCAGCCATTGCGTTTGCGTTTCGTGCCGAACCTGCGCGTGTCCCTATGTTTCAGGTCATGCTTGAGTCAGGGGCGCAATGGGCAAGAGTGCCAATCCACATGATTTGCAGCAAACCTTGTGACCCGTTGCCTATAGAGCAGGCTTGCTGGTGGGATAGCTACAGCTACGATTTCTCCGTAGTGGCGCTGCCGTTCCTCAAGAATCACGCGGTTACTGCGTTAGGCCGCGACAAGGTTATCCGCAAAGGCAATTACTTGTTCACCGTAGACTGGATGAAGACCGGCTGGAGTGAGGTAGCGCATCAGCACAAAAACCATCATATTATTGCGCTAGAGTCGGGGCCGTGGATTGCATATCCTAACAATCGGTTGGTCTGGCACGACGAATCGTGGATTGCGCCAAATCCTAACAAGGAGTGGCAAACGCCGACACGTGACTATTTTGTAGAAGGACTAGGGTATAAAAAACCGACGCCCTGACCGGGGCGGGACGCATTGAATGTGCGCCCACGATGGAGTCGCAGCCCCGTCCTCCAGCCACAGTTCTAACTGTTCCAGCAGTCCGATATTCTGTCTACAGAACGCGTCCAGGCGCCCGTCATCGTCCTCTACGTCGATGGCTTGCCCGGTCATATGCCGGGAGCGCATAGCGCCGCCTGCGGCGTGGTTTACAGCCGCTGGCCGCCAGCCTGACCGCAAGCCACGATCCTCGCCAAACTCTGCAATTAGCTGGTTTGCCCGCCCGCAGATGATTTCTGCGTTTGCGCGGATCTCGTCTGTTAGCTCCTGCTCATGCCCGGCTAGGTGCTGGCCTAGATACTCGTCGACCGTGATCATTTAAGTGGAAAATTGCCGCCAACAGGGTTAAGCGCACCAAGCGGCGCTGCGCTGAAAGACTCTGTGCCGACCGGGACATGATCGCCATTCCACGGTGACTCGTTGATCGGACCGTAGCAGCTCGCCAGCTTCACGCCGTTGACCGGTTTAGCCTGAATCTCGCAAGAGAACGACCACATATTCGACATGCCGGATTCTTTGGTCGTAACGAATTTGGTTACCACCATCGGTTTGACCGCCCAATCCGGCGCCTGGGGGTAGCTGGTCACGGTCGAGAACAACGACCAGACTTTACCCGGCGCGGCTTTGCAGGAGCCGCCCATCAGCGACAGGTCGGCAATGCCTTTGCCGGTCAGGATTGGGCAAACGGCAACACCCTCGGCAAACTTCTTGCCATTGACCTCGATGGTCTTGCCGGTCGGCGCGGTGCTTGACGCAGCGCATAGCGCAAAATGACCGTTACAAATAGCCAAGTCCATCGCCTGCGCTGACCCCACAAACATGGCAAAAACTAACAGGTATTTCATCGGTGTCCTTCCGCGTTTTTAACTTTCTCAACCGAGCGCATGGCGCCAAGTCCCAACATGCCCATCAGGATCTGCAACGTCAGGTCGGTGTCTATAACCGGGAAATCGCCGGTATAGCCAAACCAGACTTTGGCCGCAAACCTGGCAAACGGCTCGACTAGGGCGGCGTAGGCCAACCCCGCGCCGCACACCCATCCGATACCTGGCCGCCAGCCGGCAACAAACCAGTTGGTAGATTTAGCTTCCTCGATGTTGGTTTGGATTTGCAGCTTCGCCAGATCGGTTTCAGCCGCAAGCTGCGCCAATTCTCCGTTCTGCTGCATGCGGGCAAGCTCTAGCGCCGCTGCGGCCTTTTGTGCCGGATCGGGCCATAGCCGGTCAATTAGACCTTTGCCAAGGTCAAATAGCCCCGACAGCAGCAGCGGGTTCATTTGTCGGCTTTTGCTTCCAGCTTCTCAAATATCTTTGCCAACATTGCTTTGATGTCCCGGATATCTTCGCGGTAATCACTACGGATAACGTAGTCCTTGGGCAAGTCTTCACGCAGCTTTGCTAGGTCTGATTTTAACTCTTTGACCGCCGCCCAAAGCTCACGAGCAAACCAGCCAAGGACGGTAAAACCGCCGCCGAGTAAAGCGTTTATCAGGTGCTGGTTTTCCATCACAAACCTAGCGCATTTTTAAGTGCTGCAAGGTCAGCAGGGCTTGCAAGGATTTGTTCTACCAATGTGGGAACAGGAGTTAGTTCTAGCACAGGGTCTGCTGGTTCCGGCGCATTTCCTGCCTCTACCCACGTTATGTATTCCACGTAATCACGATTAGCAGGATCGTTCGGAATATTCGCTCCGTCTGCGATGCGAATGATTGTCGTGCTGTTTGAGAGTTTATACATCATAGCTCCGCATCGCTTGTAAAGTGTATAAATGGGTTGTACGCACTTAAACTATTAGAATCATAAATAGCATTTGTTTGTGAGATAACAACGGAAGCGCCAAAAGTGTTGCCATTATTCCAAGTGGCTACAGAGCGTGATGAAAATCTGCTGGCGGCTCCAACTCCGTCCCAAATTAAAATAGTTGGAGTTGTCCTTTTTTGTAATTTAAACGGTATCGTCATTGTCCACGATTGAGTTTGTGCTGGATTTACATACGCGCCAGTTTGAACAATTCCCGAAAATGTAGACGTTCCCGGCGCGGTTGCTGTGTCATATGACTTTTCGTAATACCGCTGGCACAAAGCCAATTCATTCCCATAAGGTCTGTAATCAAAACTTGTTGCTGCTGAGCCTTTTTCTAGCTGGACATTTCCAATTGTCCAAGTCAGCCCTGCGGTCAATGCGCCTACAGTAAACACAATCTGTATGCCGGTGGTAGCCGCCGCAGGGACGCTTATGTTTGCCGAAAAGTTAGTAACTGTTGCGCTAACTGTGAATGTGCCCGTAGCAATTTGAGTAACAGTCGGGCTTGCCAACGTGCCAAACGTGTCTGCGGTGGTTGTGGCGTAACTTGCCGTCCATGTAACAGTCGTTAGCGTTGCCGATATAGCCAAGTCTGCTGACAATGTGCAGGTAGAACCAGCTAAGTCGTAAGAGTTCTTTTGCTCTATACGTTGACCAAAGCCCACCGCCGTAACAGATGCCGCACCTGTAAACTTGTACCTAAACTGCGTATTGGTGGGTGTGGTTGACCCGGCTACCTGCTGGCCTGTTACGTTTGCGCCTGTGCAGTATCCATACCAGCGGTCAACTGAGTATGCTAAAGCCCCTGCTGCGGTAAATGTTTGTGAAGCTGCTGCGTTTCTTTGGTCAACTCCCATTGCGCCATTGATAATGCGATTTTTTAATTCGTCGTAATTTAAACTTGTGCAATTTGTCAAAATGCCGCTTGTTGGCGTACCTAATATTGGCGCAACAAAAGTTTTGTTTGTTAAAGTTTCCGTTCCAGCAAGAGTAGCTAAAGTGCTGGTAACAATAGGTAGGGTAATTGTGGGAGTTCCAGCAACAGCAGGAGTTACGATGGTCGCAATGCCGGAAGTTGTTCCGGCTACTCTTAAATTGTTTCCGTTTATCAGTTGAAACCGCGTCCCATCGTATTCAACAAGCACCGCCTGACCTGCAACCATATCGCCAGCAACCAGCGCAACAGATCCCGTCCTAGTAACCGATTTAACGCCCAACCCGTCAATATTTAAAGTAACCGCGGCCGTGTTAGTAGACCCAACAACAAAACTAAACACGCTGCCGGCCGTGTAAGCGGTCAAACTTGGCGTTATCGTTCCGGTTATTGCGTCAGCCGTTCCGGCAATTGTAATTAATGGAAGAGAGGCGCCGGTTAATTGGTCAAACCGGACGGCATCGGTAGCCGCAGTTCCAGCCGCCAGGTTGGTTATTTTGTAACCGCCAAGCGTGATGTTTGCCGTCGGCGTTGTCTGCCCATCTTTTGTTAGCGCGGTCGTGAGCCCGGTCGCCAGATCGCTGGTCAGTGCGTTAAAGGCCGTCGAGCTGATGACGGTGCCGGAAACGACGGGCTGACCCGCCGAGTTGATGTTAAAAGTTCCCGAACCATTGTAGGACACTGTATGCGCTCCTGTTAATTAGTTACGACTTGCGGGCGCAGCTATTGCCGCTTGCGTTGCCGTTCCGCGCAATATTGTTGCCAACAATTTACCACGTTGAGAAGGCGTTGCCGTTTCTAACAATTTTGCAGCTTCTTTTGGATCAAGCAGAGCTTCAGCTAATTGCTTTTGAAGCGTTTTGTTAGCATTTCCATAAAGCAAATTAGCGCCAGAAGTTGCCAAATTACCCATAAACTGAGTCGGCGCAAAATTCCGCAAGAAATTAGGCACGCCGGTTTGCGCTAGCATGTTGTTATAAGCAAGTTTCTCGACCGTGTCACTGCCAGATTTACCAGCTGATTGCGCAAAATCGGCGCGTTGCAAATCTTGGCGAATTTTTTGCAAGGTCGACAGTTGTTGCGGAGAAAGCGTGTTGGCTAAAGTTGCCTTGTTAAAACCCGTTGCAGCTTGCGCGGTTTCGTCGCGTAAAGCTCGCGCAAACGCTGCTGGGGTCAGTCGGTCATTTATGCCGCTTACAGACTTGTTTGCAATAGCCTGCACCGTGTCCATTGCATTAAGAGGTTTTGACATCGCGGTAAATGTATTGCGAGCCTCTGCATACTTCGGGCTTATTTCATCAAGATTTAACAAGAAATTTTTACGCAAATCGGTCAGCACTCGCGCTTCATTGCTTCCCGGCGTTGCCTTTGCGATTTTGTCTTGCAATGCGCGGCCGACATAATCCAATCCCTTGACGGTGCCCGCTTCCGTTTCAAGATTGACGCCTTCATTGCGCGCCAAAGTAACGGCATCTTTGACAGCATCCTGCATTGCAGGCCGGTTCCAAAGAGCGTTAATCTTGTCGCCTGCGCGTGTAAGATTTTTTGGAATGTCTACTGGCGGCGCACCGCGGTTTGCCATTTTGGCAAAAATTGCATCTTGCTCAAAACCAGATAAATGTTTTTGAACACCGTTTATTTCGTCCCGAATCATATTTTTTAGAAATTGCACGCCGCCATCGGCTGCATCTTCTGGAATCAAATAACCCTTGTCGCGCAATTGCGTTGCCAAGTCATCGATACCCAAACCGCCCTTGTTAAAAAGTCCTGGCGGGATTCCTTTAACACCAGCGCCTGTGCGAATTTCGCCAGTTATGTCGCGCATCGTGCCTTCAGCGTTTTTTATGCCGCCAAGTTTTTTAATTGCGGAAAGTATGCCACTCGGTTCTTTTGTTGCCGCAGCACCACCTTTAACCACCTCGGCCGCAGCAAACGGAGAGCGACCAGTTTCCAATCGTGACAAGTCAACGCCAGCAACATAGGCTTCGTCATATAGTTTTTGCGCCGCAGCGCGACGCGCAGCATCTGCGCTTTGACGCTCCCCGCCAGTGCCAGCCAAATCCAATAAAGCAGCAATTCGAGCAGTATTCTGTTGTGCTGCGCGCTCAACTACCGCATTTTTAACTTCCGGCGTGCTGGCAAAAGCAGACCTTTGCAAAGCCGCAATGCTGGCATTGTTTGCCGCCTCACCAACTGTCGGCATAGATCCGGGAACCAATTCTTGCGCGCCCCGTAACTTTGTGAGCAAATTGGCATCGCCGCCGGAGGCTTCTTGCAATGCCCTTCCTAGTATTTGAGCTTGCCCACTAGATGTTAGCGGATCAATCAATGATTTGGCGCCACGATAACCCGTAATAACTGCTGGAATTGCTGCACCAGCTGCACCACCAATTAACGCATTTACTGAACGCTCATCATCTGTTCCAACAGGCTGAATCGCACCCAGCGTCGCACCTTGTGCCCCGGCTCCCAGTATTGTTCTAGGAACTATAAGAGCGCCGCCAGCTACGTTTAATGCTTCAGCGGCACCCCTAGCACCCCTGGCGCCTTGAATCGCAGCAGCACCCTTCAACAAGCCGCCAGGCATTAGCGCCATGCCGACATTGCCGGCTATGTCGCCAATAACACCGCCACCGGTATTCATTAACGGTTCATCGCGCCGTTTTGTTTCGTCAGTCTCGCGCCTAAGTCGTTGCGCAAATGATTCAGGCTGATTGCCGGTTATCAAGTTTGAAAGATTTCTTTTTGTTGGGCTTATGTATTCGCCAGTATCAGCCACCAGCTGCTTAATGCCTTGCCCGGTATCCGATATAGCCTTACCAGCGCCAATAAAGAAATTTTGTGCAAAGCTGTTGCCTTCGGTTGGGTCAATGCCTGCTTGCATGAGCGAACCGCCAGAAACGCCGTTGCGGGCTTGGGCTGCTTGGGCTGCATTGGTCGCAATGGCTTTGCGAGAAAATGTTTCTTGTTTAGCAACGCGGTCAATAACGTCCTGCGCTGTGCCTTGCGGAAAAGCCAGCGTTGTGCCGTCAAATAGCTGAATTCTGGTATCAGCCATTATTGCCTCTTTCCTTCTGCATCATATTGAATTACGTTGGCATCAGGAGCTCGACGGTTTTGTCCTTGAAACGGTTGCAATGGCACAGATCCAGGCACGCCAATCTGCGGTTCATCACGGTTAAACTTTTCATATTTGGCAAGCAGTCTTTCAACAGTATCAAGCGCCGCAAGTCTGCGCGAACGCGGGAGCGTTGCGTCGCCCACTTGCCCCGCCGTTTCACGGTACAACTGCACATCTACATTTGACTGCGGTCCTTCCATTCGAGGCACTTTTGATGTCAAAATGCCGCCAATTACTCGAAGTTTGTCGGCTTCCGCAGCGCCTTTAGGGGCACTTCCTGCCAAACTGGCTACCCAATCAAGACCCGCACCGATTCCGCTTCCAGTTGGAAGCGGGCTAACAGCAGGTGTGCCATCTGGGTTTTTACCAGCCGTTCCACTTAAAATGTTACGAGCTTCTTGAACTGCTGCATTGAAACCTCTTGCATTAAATTCGCTCTTATTTTCTAATTCCTTTTTTTGTTTTTCGCTATCTACAATAATTTGCGCTTGAAATTTTCCAGGCAAAGTTGCGTTAGGCTGCGATAAAGGTATCGCAGGAGCCGAAACAGGCATAGAAACAGAACGCGGCGCCATGCCGATACGCGGTGCGATCGGCACAGCAACAGGCGCTACCGGCTGGCCAACAGGTTGAGTAGGTTGACCAGCCCCAGCTGGTGGCAAAGTCTGTCTGCCAAAGTTTGGAACTGGTGCATTGGGCGGCAATGCAGGTTGCCGCGCTGGTCCTAGACCAGTGTCAAAATTCAATTTGGCTATATCCACACCAGCTTGCGTAAGCCTTATACCAAGTGAAGCACGCTGATCTGCCGACAAATTGCCAAACTGATACATATCCATATCGCGTTTTAGCGCAGCGTCAACGGTTCCAGTTGTAAATTGGTTTTGTGGTGTAGCCTCAACCATTTTACGATTGCCTGATTTGTCAGAATAAACGGCATAAGTTTTGCCATCTTTAGTTTCGTAATGTGGCGTAGTGCCAAATTCTTGTTTTTCTGGCGCGGTATAAACAGGGGCAAATGTTGTTGGGTTAATTAAAGATTCACCTGCCGATAGTTTAATAGGAGCTTTAGGCCCGATCTGCGCTAACAGTTGCGCCATCGCCATTTGTTGCGTTTCCGGCGTTTTAAATTGCCCAATCATTTCAGGGTCAATTTGTCCAGCCCGGCGAGCCGCAACAGCAGGCACAGCAGGCGCGGCAGAAATACCGGGCATCGGTTGTCCCTCATCATCAACAGCAAATGTCGGCGGCGCCGCAAGTGTTTCAGGAACGGCGGCAGAACCCGCAACGGCGGGCGCAGATAGCATTTTCGCTAAACTAGTAAAGTCAGCAGATTGATCGGCACGATACTTCTCACCCAGCGCCTTTTCCTTTTCCCGCGCCTGCCCCTGAAAGTATGCCCCGCCAAAGCCCTGTAGCAGCTTTGCCAGCCCTGCCGTTGCAGGTGTGCGCGCCTCTATGCCCTTGTAGCTGTATCGCTCTATCGGAGCCTGTGACTGCGCCTGAAGCATCTCTGCCATACGTTGCTGGTCGGCAATCTTTGCCAGCTCTGCCTGGTAAGGACTAGGCAGGGTAAAGCTAAATAATTTGTTTGCTTCGGCCATTTGGAGCCTCTAGTAATCCGACGGCGTAAAATTCTGTGACGCAGGATCGTATTGCATAGATTTTTCTACGACCGGCGCTTTTTTCGGCTTGTCTTGCATCAGCATTTTCATTATATCGCTGCTCATCCCGCCAGATGGTCCGGCGCCCAGCGGCCCGCTATATTTGCGGTATGGCTGCGTCGGATCTTGCAGGAGCGCGGCAAGCTGCACGCGCTTCTCGTCAGGGTTGAAGTTAAACATTGAGTTCATGTAAGCATCCCATAGTCAACCATCTTGAACCCGCTCGGATGAACGCTAACCGCGGCCGGCATAAATGCCTCGACCTCATCAGCCATAAAGCCTATCTGACGTTCGCCGAATATGTCGTATTCGTAAATAGTCAGCCCCAGCGGATGTGTGCCGATTCGCTCAATATTAGACTTTAGGCGCCGGTCTGAAAATTTAGCCCCAGCCAACCCGCCAGCCGTTCCCAGCATCCCGTAAAGCCCAGCATTTGCGGCATTGGCGTTTGCAGACTGGATGCCGTATTGATCCATAGCCGACTGGCCAGCTGCTTGGGCTCCTGCAAATATTGGCGCCGGGGCGATATTGGTCGGCTGGTAGCCCTGGAATTGCGGCATCTGAATCTGCGAACCGGACATTAACCCGGTGATTTCGTTAAGCGGCTGCTGGCGCAGGAATGACTGGCGCTGCAGCTCGGCCTGCTGGGCTGCGTTCTGCGCGCCCATCTGCGAACTTGCCTCGTTAAATCCTTGCGCTCTGGCGCCGGTGTCTAGCCCAATACCTTGCAAAGCGGCTTGCGAAAGCAGGTCGTTCTTTTGCTGGTTAACGTCCCGCATTGCATTCCCGTAAGCCTCGCCACCCGGCACCAGCCCTTGATTAGCGAGCCTGGTCCTTGTCTGCGCGTCCATGCGCTCGATCTGCGGCTGCAGGCGTTGCATAATCGCCTCTTGCCCGGTTGTTCCCGCATTAACCGGCATCTTAGCAAGGTTTGACGTATCAATAGTAGTTTGCAGGGCTTGGCTGTTTGGCGAAAACGGCGTTGCTAAAGCAGTTTGTGCAGTTCCAATGCCCTGCTCTCCCAGGTTGGCCAGCGACTTCTGCACCCGTTGTTGAGCCTGCAAAGCGGCCAGAGCGTCAGGTGTCAGCGTTTGCGTGATCGTCGGCTGGTCGTTTGTGCCAAAAGTAACCGTCTGGCCACCAAGTGGACCGCTGACGTTGGGATTGTTCAAGCGCCCTTGCAGGCGAGCCGTGGCCTCGTTGGCGGCGCCCTGCGCTGTTGCAGCGCCGGCGTAGTCTGGCGGTGGCGGTGCGGCCGGTGCGGATTTACCCATGATTGATCCTTTTGCTATATCGTTGACCTAAAAACCGGCAGTCGTCGCGGCGCAGCGTGTAAAACACAATGTCGCCATCCGGGCGCCCTTCTTTAATCCGGCCTTCTTCCGTAAATCCCATGTTCGTCACCACTTTTGCGCTTTGTTCGTTGTCGCTACCAACCGGCACTATAATCTTTTCAACTTGGCAAATGTTAAACGGATAATCAAAGATCGCCGCCAGGTAGGCCGGAGTCAGCTGCCCTTCGATAGCAAAATGGCACCAGATTGTCTTATGGTTCCAGTTCTCATACATGACCCCTGCAATAATCTCATCATTGCGTTTTAGCCCTATTGCCGTTGCCCTGCCCTCAAAAAATCCACCGTCTACGCGCTTTGCCACCCAGTGCCCAACATCGGCACTGGATACTATATCCCAGCCCATCCGGTCTGAAACACAATGTCCGTTGCTGCCCACTCAATCTGCAATCCAGAGCTGCTGCTTTTTAGCTGAATCCCGCCGCAATAGCCGATGCCCGTAATGCCCTGCCAGTTGTTCGTGATCTGGAGCCCAGCGCCCCATAGACCCGTATCCCAAACAGATGTATCCCACAATCCCACAGCTGTCGGAGAGAATGACAGGCTGGCGGTGGTGTCAGCGGTATTAAAATCGACGTTCATGCCGACAAAAACAGCAGGAACCCCATCGGTAAATATGCTCGGCCGAGCCCTAGTAAAATATTTCTTTACGCCGCGGCTCTCGAAGTAATTAAACGCCTGCAAGACGGTCGTTTGGATGTTTGATGTGCCATCAACATATCCGTTGTCCCACGCTTTGCCGACAACGCCGTTGCCACCAAAATACGGATCGTCGTTGAAAGTCTCCCAACAGTTCGCATTCCAGCCTGTGAAGTTGCACCATGCTTTTGTGATGTTGTTCATCACAAATTGCTGCTGCTGCCCTTCCGCAATCGGCACGTTAATAAACACCGCGTTATTCTTTGCAAAATACAGAATTTCCCAGCCAAAGTTTGCGCCGTAATTAGTCGTTGCCGTTGTTATAGCGCCCTGAATTTTGTTAGATAACGCCACCCGCGGATCTAGCCGAGAACTCTGCAAAGCCGACGCCAGCGGCAAAAGCCCGTCATAAGTGATAATTAACAGGTCGCCCGAGTATTTCAACATGCAGCGGTTGCCGATAGGTGCGCCCAGCTTCCAGACGCCCGCGAGCGCCCACGTAGCATCGCTTGACGGATCTGTGCCGCGCCAGACTATGACCTCGCCGTTGCTGGTCACGAATACCAGGTTGTCGTCGGCGCCATAACCCGCATCCAGCGTCCAGGTGTCCAGATCAACCAGCGTGCCGCCGTATTTGGCTATCTGGCTCATGTCTAAAACCTGCGCCGCGCCACCAACCGCACCTGTCGGCAGATACCACGCCTTAAGCGTGTCTTTCTGGATAAACCAAACGCGGTTTTTAAAAAGCGAGATATTGCTTAAAGTTGTGGTTGTGACGCCGGTAATGGCAATTGTCGAAATGCCGGTAATGCTTTCCCACGTTGAATTGTTATAGAGCAACGGAGCGTCAACACCGTTCACGCAGTAGAGATAGCTGCCCGCCGCGGTGGTGACGTTGATGTGCTCCCACTTGGCATTTGTCAGCCCGGTCTTAACCGCAGCGCCAACAGCGCCTTGCGTCGTTGCATCGTAAATCGATGTTCCCGCCCATGCGAACAATTTGTTAGCGGTGCCGGTCGAATAATTGACCAGCGTCTGCACCTGCCCGCTGATGCCTGTTGCCCAGTTCTCATACCCGCCGCGCAAGACCAAATTGCTAACGCCGGGGAAATAGTTTGTCAGCTGGTAGGCGTCGATGGGCTCCATATTCGCTATAGAATCTCGCGCATTCCAACCGCCCACCGGCGCCGGGATAGATGCTACCCGCGCAGCAGTCTGTTGCACCAGTGCTCTGCTAGTTCGTGCCATGCTTAATTAGGCCCGTAACCGGAATCCGGTATGTTGTCGTAACCGATCAGCACAGTGCCAGGCCGCGGCGCAAAGCTCAGATTTGCAGATGACATGTCTAGCGCCATCGCCGCCTCAAGCTCATACATATAATTCCGATACATTGCGGTCGTATCAAAACCTTTAGCTTCAAAATACTTGAGCTTGGTCGACAACACAATCAAGCGGTCAGGGTATATCGTCGTGTCGGTATCGACCGTGAAACTGGTTTTTACAGCCCCAGCAGCAGAATTAGCCCAGCCGTTAGACCGGTATTCGTAGCCAAGATACTCGGCAGCCGAGGTGCCTGGCCAAACTTGAAAGTAAGCGCCCAGCAAGCGCCAGCGGATCCGCGGGCCGGTCGAGATGTAGCCCGACAACAGCCACTCCCATTGCTGCGCGTCCTCCGGTCCCAACATTTCCCAATGCTTGGATTTATCCCACATGCTGCGCGGCACCAGCGCCTCGTAGTCGCTCGGCAAATCGTATTTCATTTTCTGAAAGTAGGCAGTAGCAGAAGCCCCGCCAGCGGCTGCAAAGTCCTGGTCAAGCGTAACCTGCGTCGCAGAGTCTACAGACGCTATAAACGTGTTTTGATTGATTCCAGACCCTTGCACCTGCCAGGTCGTGTCCAGCCCAACAGTCGACGGAATGCCGGTAATCGTCCTAGCTGCCGTAGTCCAGTTTCCGGTGGTGGTCAGAAACTGTGTATAGAAAGCCTTTTGCTTCGTCATTGCGCGCCAGTTGTGCCGACGCAGCAGCTCGTAACCGGTCGCGTTCATCAGCGCAAGGATTTGGATAACGTCCTGATTTGTATTGCCAGCAACCAAAACGGGCGTAGAAACGCCCAATTCGTTCGTTACCTGCTGCACCAACTGGAGCATCGTGCTCGACATATTTACGCCTCTTTACGCGGCCTTCCGGGCTTGCGGGTTTCCATCAGCATCGCCATCTGCTCTTTGAGTTCGTTCAACTCGCGGCGCGTGGTTTCCAGCTCGGTGGTATTCGCGGATTGGTTCTTTCTAGTCAGATAAACGCGCGCTCTGTCTCTCAATCCAGCGCCGCCCATGCCGATCCGTTGCAGCTGGCTGTCAGACGCCGTTGCTACCTGCTCAACGGTTTGGAATTTGAGGATCTGGAGCTCGGCCATCTGGTGCTTATTAAATCCCTCGTCATCGTCCGTGTTCCATTGCTCTAGCAGTGTGCCAATAACCGGACCGTCGCCGCTTTGCATTTGGAAATACAGCCATTGGCGCGGGAATCGCTCCTTGTGATCTTCCCTGACCGGCTGGTCAACAATGTTGGTTTTGTCACCCGGCACAACAATACGCACGAACGGCGTCGGCCGATCTTTGTACGGTTTTTGATCGTTGACGTAAAACTCAACATGCAGATGCGAATCAGCGTTGTGAACATCACTGTCTAAAGCCATTTTTCTTCTCCTGTGGGGATTTAAGTTCTTGCGCCTGTCAGGCTGTACCACTTGGTCGCAGATACCGCAAAAAATACACTGCTGAAATTGCTAACAATCGAAGCCGACGTCGTTTGATTGATCGTCGATCCTGTGTCATACGGATAAACCTTGATCGTGTTAGCGCCGGAATTAGCAATAAATATTGTCGCCCCCATTTGTGTTGGAGGCAACAGCACGCCAGTTCCGGAAGCCGCGGTATCGACCGAGTTGTAAACACGCGTCAGTTGCAGCGCGTCAGCTCTCGTCGACCCTACCGCGGTCAACCCATCAACGCCATCACCGCAGACGGCAACGGTCATCAGGGACGTAGCCCCGGCGCCCATTACCCTCGATGGAATGGTCATTACGCGGTCGTAACCGATGCCCAGGTCGTCGCGCTGGTCGCAAACAGGATAACGGTTTTCGCCGTTGCAACAGACAAATTAGACGCAGCCGCATTGATCGTTGAACCTGATTTTGGGTAAACGGTAACCGTCTGGCCGCTGTCGTTGCGAATGCCAATCATGGCGCCTACTTCGGTCGGCGGCAGAATAACGCCGGTCGACGCCGAGCTGGTGGTGATTGTGTTCCAAACCGCTGACAGTTGCAGTGCGTCCGCAATGGTGGAGCCAACGGCCACCAAGCCGGTCGCGCCATCGCCGCAGATGCTGGTAGTCGCAAGACCGGAATTTCCGGATGCCTGAACGCGTGAAGGGATAGCCATTTTAAATCCTTTGAGTTAGTGGATAAGACATGGCTTTCGCCATTGCGTGCAATAAACCGGGACCGCAGACCTCAATTACAACATCTTCCTGCGCAAACTCGCGGGCAAGGTTTTGAAAGTCCCGCACCTGCTGGCACATCCACGGCGCCGCTTTATATTTTGTTTCGTGGATAGTCGCAGTTATTACGTTCTCGCCGTCGTTTGATTCTTGCTTGTAAACGTGGTGCTCGCCCTCAGAATAGCTGGAATCCATGCCAAACAAGTAGATCTGCCGATAGCCTTTTAGCTTGGCCAGAATCATCGCCAACATGCCGACCGTTGTAAACCCGCCCATAAGGTGCACAGGGCGCGCTCTTTCGCTCTCCAGATACTCGTAGACCCCTTCGGTCTGCACGTGCACCAAATTGACGTTAAAGCCGTCCAGGGCGTCAAATATGCAGGGATCGCATTGGCTTGCAACGTAGAACTGAGTTTCTAGCTTGGGATTTTTTAGAAACCGCACATTCTCCGGCCTGGCGTCCAGCATGACATGTCCATCCGGCACGATGCCGCGGGCAAGCAGCCAGTCATAGGATCCGTTGACAGACCAGATTTTAGAACCGTTTTGATGCCGAATCATTAGCTGGTGCACCGACTCATTTAGACTCGGCGCACCGCCAACGATGCAAATGCTGTCCCCGTTCGGCTCCGTATCGAAGTCGAACCAGGTCAACTGCCTTTCACAAGACAGTTTCACATTCCCCAGCATTACGCTGGGGAGTGTGTTTCCAACAACATCTAATACGGTTTCGACCATTATTAAGTGATCTGACCTTGAAGATGCGGGCGGTTGATGGTCACCGTAACCGTTGAAACGGTTGCGGCAATCGTTGCCAGGTTAGCCGAGCGAGCGCCAAGAAGCTGCAGACCCGCAGAAGCAAGAACCTTAACGCGGCCGGCAGTAGCAGACAGGAACAGCGTCACTTGCGGCGTAACCGCAACTGCCGTTTTCTTAACCACTGCATTGCCAGCGATTTGATACCAGCCGAACGTGCCAGCCAGGTTGGCCGACATCGCAACCGCGACCGGACAGGCTTGGTTGCCAGTGTTCGGCACCAAAACCGTCTGGTAGGTCGTCGCGTTGTAGCTCACCAACGAGCCGACCACCGTTGAAGCAACGCCAACCAGCAGGATAAACTCGCCCTCGCCGTAGGTCGGATCGTCAGCACGCACGATCTTGCCCAGGACGTTAGGCGGCGTCGGAATGACAGAAGTGCTGCCAGTCGAAACGCCGCTGGGCGAAGTCACCCCGGTGTCGATGTTTGCGATCTGCAACAGACCGCTTTGATTTTCTGCAAAAGTATAGGCCATTTTATATTCTCCTTATGCTATCAGCACGCCGCAAAATTGCGGTCCGCTGGAGCAAAGATTACCAGCCCACCCAATCAGCTTAACAATCATTCTGTTACTTTCAGCCTTTCGGCTTACTGACCATCTTTCGATGGCGGGGAAACCGCTTCGGATTTCCCTCGCTGGCTTCAATAAAGTTATACCAGTGTTCAGACTATCGCATACACCCTTCGGTGTCCCTCTCACTTAGTCGTTCACGCTGCTTTCGCTTGCGCCCTGTCGCCCGCTTCCGGGCTTCCAAGTCAATCAGAGAAGGTTTAAAGACGCCATTAATGCAAAGTAGGTTTAGCGTCTTGGTTAACGGCTTGCCGTTCGCCGCCGATCGGTACAAAGTTCCTATCTACGTGTGGCCTAAAAAACGCATATTTAGTGTTTAGGAACCACATGTGATTCGCCGTCGCAGCCGCACCGATACCGCCATCGAGCACAACGTCGGATGCCATGCCCGCGCCGTAGTATTTCAGCGAGGCAAAACCAGCACCAGCCATTGACGAGCCCGAATCAGAAATGCGCTGAATGGATTGTAGAGATTGCAGATACAGACGATAGTAGTTATTGTCAGCAACGATCAGATCCGGTTTGTCGGTTCCGCGAATCAGCTGCACAGCAACCGAATCCATATACTGCTGGATGTTGGATGCCGTAGTAGCCGCGCCGCCGTTCGTCACGCCGGAGTAAGCAACCGACTGCCAGAACGAATAGCTGGCGCGGTTAATGCCACCATACGTACCGGAGGTCGGAGCATCCGGGACCATCGCTGCAAGCCCGGTGATGTTTTTTCCGCTGTTCCCTGTGCCATCCAGATAGATGTCGCCGGAAATACGGTTAGCCAGCTGCGCTTCGGCCACGTTCATACGACCGTCGAGCAGGTCGATAATCGCTTCCTTGCCGCTGTTCTGAATCATTTCCAGACCGCTGATTGACACCGCCGCAGCATACTGAGTGATACCAAACTGCGCCGCACTGATCGGGCTGTTTTGGCTGACGTTCAGCACTTCATAGCCACTGTAGCTATTCGTGTTGTTCGTCGTGCTGTCGTTGTACATTACCTCTTGGAGTATGAGATTCCCCCCACTGAAGGTCTTCACATTCCCGCGCTCTTTCAACCGGCGCAGAAGCGCGTTGTTGTTTGTTACGTTGTCGGCCAGCTCACCGCTACGACTTTGTATGTTGGTCGCAATGATGTCGCTGATCGAGCTGTTGGCGAATGCCATTTTTTAAGCTCCTTAATAAATTAATCAGAGCCGGTCGCTCATGCTGTCAAATTGCTCTGCCAGCAAAGCTCGGCGATCATTTGCTTTGGTATTCGTCACGGTTCCGGGTGTGGATCCTCGCACGCTCACCGCTGCCGCCCGCGCCGATTTAGCAGCTTTATTTGCTGCTGCTCTTTTTGCCGTGTCTAGCTCAGCTTGTTTGCTGGCCTGGACACTTTCAAAAAGGTTCGGATCTAAGCGTAGTGCTTTCTGATACGCGTCGTCTAAGTCGCTGGCCACACCACTCTGTAGGAGTTGGATTATTACCGGTCGCGCTTCTTCAAAATACTCGGCCTTTTGGCTGAAACTGTTGATCTCACCCAAAAGCGCCTGATTCTGCTGCTGTTCCTGTGCCTGCTTCCATCCCTGCATTTCGCCACGAACGGAATTCAGTTCGTTTTGCAGTGCGTAAATGGTCGGATCAGTCGGCGCCAGTTGTGGCTGGTCGCCCATATCGGATAAATTTACTCCGTAAGATTGTGCAAGTCTAGCAAAATATTGACGTTTTTCCTGCGGATTACTGTAGCGCAGTGCGTGGTCGGCTTCCATAAGAGCCTTGACCGCGCCCGGCGCGTCGATGCCCAGCCCTTGAATCGTGTTCATGTAAGGGTTGAGCACCTCCTGCATCTGGTCGGCAAATTGAGCCTTACTGATAAGCGGCTCGACACCGGCTTTCATCTCGTTTTCGCGCTGCCAGGCATACTCCTGAATGCGCGCTGGGGCGGTTTTCCAGTCCTCGTGGTAATCTTTTTTCCAGCTGGCCGGGGGGCGCTTCCACAGCGGTTCCTCGGCCGGCTCGGTGGGCTCTGCTTTTGCCTGCGGTGCTGACGGCTTGGCATACTTGCCAGCCTCATCCCGCGGCTTTTCAGCCCTTGCCGGTTCAGCCCTTGCCGGTTCCGGCGCGGCCTCTGCGACTTCATCAAACTGCTGGGAAAGCATCTCACGGCGGCTGTCGGCGTTATCTACTGGCACAATCTCATTTAGATCAGACATTTTTTGCTCCCTGTGGGGGTTATCTACGGATAAAACGAATATCGTCGCGCAGCTTGGCCAGCACGCGGTTAGCCTGGTCGTGCGTCATGTTGGCCACTTGAGCCCTCAAAACCTCTCGGCGCGTGTCTTTTCCTTGCGTTGGCTTGGTTTCCATCTTTTCGTTGCCGATCTCGATGCAGTTGTGCTGCCGGAGATGCGCCCGGTGCTGGCTGCGGCTGGTGATCATGCTGCCGTCGGCCATGCTTTGATAAGGCTGGATGTCCGGCATGATGCCTGGCGCCACCGGCTCGGCGTAATAATCTGACTTCTCGACCAGCTGGCCGTCGATCTGGATGTAGGTTTTTCTCATATCAGCGCCAAAACGTCCTCATCATCTAATTCAATGTGCAGATCCCGGATCCGCTGCACCCTGTCCAAATCGGCCAGCATCCGGTCGTAATCTATTGCCGGTTCAGTGCTGGCCATCTTTTCCATAAACGGCTCGGCAATCTCTGCCGCCGCTTCCGGCCTGCCTTCTACTATTCGCTCAAACGCATAAACAATCTCGGCCTTGCGTCGCGCTGCGTCGGCCACTTCTTTTGCAAACTTCTTTTTAAGATAGTCGCCGTCGTGCGTGTCAAATTCGACAATCTGGCTTACATAGTCCCATGTCGCATCGTCCCAGGTGCCTGTGTCCCAGCCGCCGTTCACTGTGCAATCTCAACCCCAACAGCGCGCCCATCAGGACCGCGCACAATGCGTTTAGGCGCCATCAGTGCCGACAGCGCCTGCTTTACCTGTTGCAGCGATTCGTCGTGCTTGTTGGCCATGTCAGCGTGCAGGACGGTCACTTGGTTGAGCGCATTAGACACCCCGGCGCCCAGCTCCTGCGCCACCCGGTCAGACGCTGCCTGCGCTGCTTCTGCGGTTTGCAGATCTACACCTGGATTCGCCCCTATGCGCGCAACCATGATTTTGGTCGCTGCCTCGAGCTCTGACTTCCAGCGGTTGAAGTCATCAACAGATTTAACCTCTTGCGCTTTCATTTCCATTTCGTGGCGCATTTTCTGATCGTCGATCTGCGCCTGCATCTGCGCCAGCTGCATCTCGCCCTCGATCTTCGCCTGTGCAATCTGACTGTCGAGCTGTGCTTTCATTTGCGCCGCTTGCATGTCGGCCTGCGCCCGCATCTGGTCGGATTGTGCGGTCGCTTGCATCTTGGCCTGCTCCAGCTGCTGGGTAGCCTGAATCTGCATCATTTCAGGGTTCGGCGGTGCAGGCTGCGGATTAGCCGCGGCTTGCTTCTGTTTCTCTTTCAGTTGGTCGAGCGCAGAATCCAGTGTGCCCTCTATCGGTTTGGCCTGCTTGAATCCGCTGATGCCAAACTTCATTACCTCAACCAGCATCGGGATCAGCTCCGGCGATGACTGGCCAACCGGCAACGCCTCGCGCAACAGCCCGCCAAACGCCGTAATAAATTCGACCCGGTCCTTCTTGTTTTGCTGCTCATCCAGCTGCACCAGGCTGTCGGAATCGACCTCGATGCGGAAGTTTCGCAACGGGTTGTCCTGCATGAGCTCGATGGCCTGCGGAATCATGGCCTGATCCTCAGGACTCATCTGGCCGGCCGCGGCGTAGAGCAGGATTGTCTGCGGCTGGAATTTGGTGCAGATAACCTGCGCTTTTAGCCGGATCAGCTCGCTGGCAAACAGCGCCACCTCCTCCTGCATCGAGCGCAGCCGGAGCCCGGCATATTGGCCTTTGATCTGCTGTGCGGTCGCGGTTTCGCTTGCTGCGCTCTGGCCTCGAATGATGTCGCTGATGCCGGTAATCTCGTAAATCTGGCCTTTTATGTCCTCACGCGCCCGGTAGCAGTTGATTAACGCGCTGGCCAGCATGTCGATCGGCAGAATGTCGATACTGCCTTTCAGCCCGCCCTTCTCTGAGAATGCCATCCATTTGTCGACCGGAATCAACGTATTGTTGTCGCCCTCGGTCAGCAGCCGTTGCAACGCCGGCTGGCTGGCGTCGTAAACGCCGCGGATCCGCAATGCTTTGACCAATCCATCAATTCTGTCTGACAGAATATCAAGCTCGTTCGCCTGGTCCTGGTAGATCACAAAATCCGGCACAGGAATCAGGCTGTCGCTGGTGGTGGTGCTGTATAACGGCCGCGCGCAGGGGAAGAACTGGTCAAGTTCCAGCGGATCGTCACGCTCGTCAATAATCTTCGGACAATTCTTCGACAGCCAGTAAACCTTGCCCGATTCCTTGTCCCACAGCTCGCAAATCTTCGCCCTCGTGCGCTCTTTCGTGCTCTGTCCATAGGTTGCAAGCGTTTCGGCGCCTGAGTCCAGCGGGATCTGCTTGGCCATCTTTTCGCCAAAACGCTCGGTCAGCGCATCTCTGGTCATGTAGACCCAACGCCAGACGCAAGTTACTTCTTCCCAAGTGCGCGCGACGCTGTGGCCGAAATCCTTCCAGTAAACGTAATCAGTCGGGGCGCACTCATACTCGATTTCTTCTTGAGGCTCGGTTTCGCCTGCAGTGTAGTCCTGACTTTCGGGCTTCGGCGCGCCTTCCGGGGTCTGGCCTTCGGCTGCCTCATTCTCGACATCCTCCGTAACCTGCAACCCGTCCTCCGGTATACCCATCTGCCGCACGTGCGGCTCGTAGCGCACCCAAGCGGTCCCGCGGCCACCGAGAAACCGGTCCTCGACCGCGTGCTTCATGGTCGACCGGAAATCTGGGTAGTGCTCGATCTCAAAATCCAGTGCGCGCTCGATCAGCTGGCCAGCCACCCGGCCGACAGGATCATTGTCGCCAAACCGACGCTGTGCGACCGCTTTCGGCAGCTTGGCGTAAACCGCAGGGATCAGCGTCTGCACGTTGCTCCACAAGATATTAAACTTTGCGGTTTCGTTCGTGTGCTGGCTGCGGTTGTCGTCGCGGTAGCGTTTGACGATCTTCGCGCTGCGCGCTTCCCACTTCTTGAATTCGTTGTCGTACTGGCTGATGATGTTCAGCCACTTGTCGACGCCGGTGCTGGTTGGTTCCATTATTTATTCCTGTTCGATATTGCTGCGGCTTTACTCTTGGCATCGGCCTTGCTGCTCGCACCCCACGCTCGCAATGCAAGCGCTAAGCGCGTCGGCTCGCCGTTCTTTTCCATCGGCCCCGGCATACCGCCCATGCGCGCCAGAAATGACGCACGCCGCGGGTTGTCGCCTGCTTTGACCGGTGGTTTAAGCGTGCCGCCAGTCTCGGCCTTGTAGCTCGCTCGGCCTGCGGCGTTAAGTCCACCGGCAGGATTCTTTCCTTCTTTACGTGTCCAGGCTGCGCTCATTTTGTGAATATCACATCCCTATTAACCCGGTCGGCAATCTTGTAACCCATGTCGGCCAGTAGGTTGATCGTGTCGTTGTCGGTGTAGCCGTATCGCTCGCCGTGGCCTTTCAGCTCTAGCGTAATCACCGGCCAGCTCGCCTCTATCGTTGCCAAAGCGCCTAAGATGGCCAAGTGTTCGTAACCCTCAACATCAAGCTGCAACAGGTCGCAATCGGTGACGCCCAGGCTGTCGATCGGCAGGACGTCAAACTCTGCGCCCTCTTTGATTTGATGCGCGCCGATGTTGTCGGGGAATATCTGGTCAATCGCTGCCTTGCCGTGGTCCTTGCCAAACGCAGCCCGCCGAATCACTATCCGCGGGTGACTGTCGGTATTGAGCGCCAGCGCCTCGTAGTTGGCTGCGTCAGGTTCAAGGCTGTAGACGCGCTCAAACTTCTGCGCCAACGCCACCGGATACACGCCCACGTTGCCGCCTGCCTGTATCGCCGTCCTAAACTCCCGGCACAAATCCAGACTGGCGCCCAAGTCGCACACCTCGGCCAGCGCCGCTTGAATACAGCACTGGTCAGCGTCAGGAACCGCCCAGCCGTTATGCTGACGCATAAGCCACCCTAGTCTGTTCCCACGGTCGCGGTTTGCCGTGAAACGCGATTAAACGATCCTCGGCCTGCACGCCGTTTGGCAGCACATCAACCTTAAAGCTCACGATGCCGGGCGTGATGTCCTGCCAGTATTTGACCAGCCGGCCAGCCAGCGCCCACTCTAGATAGACCTGATCACCCCCTTCGCAGTAGCGGTCGCCCGCCTTAAATGCGTCATAGATGAACTTGTGCGGTTTTGACCACCACATCAGGCTGGATTGCATCGCCCGCGGATCCGCTTTGCCGCGGTAGACATCGCGCATGATCACAAAGTCGTGCGGCCTTGCGGCCTCAAGCAGCTCTGTGCAATCGCCCACCAGAACGGTGTCCAAGTCCATGTAAAACGCGCTCGGCAGCCGGAATAGCTCGATCTTCGACCACCAGCCAGGCCAGTCGTGGTCGAGCGCCAGCGTCGGGCAGTCCAAATCTAAGTCGGTTAGGCAGATGAACTCCTCGCCCGGCAGGAATCGAGCGCACATGTCCTGCAACGCGTAAACGTGCGCTGGCAGGAAGTCACCGCCCGACTTTAAGACGCAGGCAATCACGCGCTGAAGATCCCGACCGCCATTACTTCGACACCTGCGCCGGTTGTAATCTTCCATGCGCCGTCAGCGGAAACCGCGTTCAGCTCGATGTTGTAGACGTTCACGCCCGTACCTGCAAGCGCTGGAAGGATGGTATGCGTCAGGATGCCTGTTCCCGAACCATCAACGATCAAAACGTTGCCTGTTGCTGCGGTTGAGACGGTACAAATCAGCCTGTGCAAATAGTCGCCTTTTGCACCGGTAGTACCCAATACTTGCGCGCTGCTGCTCGCTGCGACGTGCTCATATTGATAGCGATACGGATTGTTTACGCCACTCATAATCTCTTGCTCCTTGATTTTGCGGTTGCCCACATGTCATTCAATGTAACCGTATTTTCCGGACCGACCATCAGCGGCTTGACCACATCTGGCGCCCTGACGGTCGGCTCGGCACGCCATGCTATCGCCAGCATGCGCATAGCGTCGGCAGGATGCGAGCACCAATCGTGCCGCGGCGTCTGTCTAAACGCTTTCTTGTCTTCGTCGTATTCGCGCTGATACTGGCGCAGCGCCTCGATTCCCTCGGCACAATGTTCCACATGGAACCACGTGTTCGGCAGCATCTGGCGCACCGCCTGGATGCCGTCCTGCACGCTCAGATCCGGCACAATGGCTAGGTTGTTGATGCCCAAGTAATCGGCCAGCTGCTCGATAATGCTCTTGCCCTGCGCTGCCAGCGTCTTGGCTTTAGCGTCGTGCGGAAGGTTGTGCTTGCCGTAGCGGTAGGGCTTGCCGGTGACCACCGCGGCGAGCTCGGCTATGTTGGCGCCAGACACTGCGTAATAGTCGATCACGTGGATCTCGCCGCGGATGACCTGATACCACCAAATCGCGGTATCGTCCCGGTATCCCAAATCCCACGCCGTGTGCACGTTTACTTCAGGCTGGTAGTCGACGCGGCAGATCCTGCCCGCCTCGGTTGCCTCGCGCATCTCTGTGCCAAAAAACGCGCCAAGGATAGCGGCCTCAAAGCTGCACTCATACTCCTGGTCGAACTGGTCTTTGCTCAGTTGCGACCGGGCGGCATCCAGCTCGGTCGCCGGCAGCAGACCGGACTTGCTGGCCGGCAGCTGCAACAGGAACCAGTCATCCCGCAATCGCTCGGCAGTCTGCTTAATCTCCCAAAACTGGTTCTTGCCTTTCGGAGTCCCACCAAACACCGCCCAGCCTTGCCGGTCCGAGAGCGCCGGCCGGATGACGTTGCCCCAAACAGACGGTTTGAAGTCGCCGTATTCATCCATGAAGATACCGTCAAAGCCGAGCCCGCGCATCGAATCAGCGTTGTCGGCGCCAAACAAACGCACCTTCGAGCCGTTGATCATGTCGACGGTCAGTTCACTCTCGTTCGTGCTGGCCGCCGAGGTAGCCGAGAAGTGCTTAAGATAGTCCCACGCCACGCTTTTAGCCTGGCTTCGAAACGGAGCGATATAGGCAAACTGCGGCATCGGGCTCCTGCTGGTGACCGCCGCCCGAATCAGGTCGTTGATAGCCGCCACCGTTTTACCAGCCCGCCGGTGAGCCACCAGGCACGACCACCGCTTGGTGCGCTGATGAAACGGCAGGAAAGCGGCACGAGGCTTGTAGGGAATAACGTGAAGCATCACTCAAGCCACCGGAAGGTGTGCTCTTGGGGCCCACCATCGGGACCGGTTTGCTCAGACCGCGCCAGCTTCGGAATATGGTATTCGATGGCTTTCAGATACAGGTCGGCGGCCTTGCCGGGATCCTCAAGAGCCACCTGACCAAGCCATCGGGCAAAGTTGCCCGCGTTATCTTGAGCAATCAACGCAATAGCATTGCGCACATCGACCGTCGTCTTGTTACCGACCCCGGCCTTGCGCCCGCCTGTCTTTGGTATTCCTTTAGGTCTTGCCATTTCTGTTTTAATCTTAAGTGGATACTCACTTACATTTGTAAGTGGTCGCTTACTTACGCTCCATCTGCTGCATTGCAACAGCCAGTCGCTTACCCTTATCAGCCTGGTTAAAGTCTCGCGCCACGCTGACCGGCACGCCAACCCGCTTGGCAAACTTCGGATCGTGCGCGGCTGCCGCCATCATGCGGGCTTGAGCTGGTGAGGTGCTGGGCATTACTTCAATTCCCGCAACCGATAGATGGTTGTGTCAATCAACTCGCACACTTCGTCAATGATGTTTTGGAGTTGCGAGTCATCGGGCAAGACTTTACGAATCCCGTCAACAAAATCTTTAATCTTTTGAATGTAAGTCAGCGGCACTTTCGAAATGTGAAAGTCAGCCGGGTAAGTGTCGATCACATCGTAACAGCCCTGAAACGCCTCGGCGTAGCGGTCGGCCAGGTCGACCACATCCTCGTAATACCGCCCCAGCGCCTTGTGCTGACTATAACTTTTGCTTTGCAAGTGCATGAAATGCGCGTTCGTGCCAGAGTGCAGCAAGACGCTGACGAAAAGTGCTGCATTCTTTTGATAATCAGCCATAGCACCTCAAGACAACCGCGGTCGTGTGGAGAGCGCCCGCATCGCTCAGACCGCGGTCAAGCGGGGTTTGCGCACTCGGAGGAGATATACGCACTAACATCTTATCCCTCAATAATTCTGCGCGCAAGCGCAAAAAGAGCCGCTGGAAAACTCAAGGCAGAAAAAACAGGCGAGTTTTCCAGATTTGCGGAAAACTCAGAGCCTAAAAACCTGCGGAGTTTCTTTTACAAAAAAATTTAAAAATTAGGACAAATCGACAACCCGCTGGATATACCGGCCTTTTGAGTTCTTGCGCCAGCCGTGAACCTCAACCCGAATCCCGGCCTCGCGCACCCGGCCAATGGTTTCAGAGTTAGTAACCTTTGCAACCCTGTTTGCAACGCCCTCGCTGGTGACCTGGACCGCCAGCACCTCGCCGCGTTTGATGGCCAGCAGGTCGGCCCAACCCCACAGATCCTTGCGCGTCCGGGTAAAGCTGTTCCATTTTTCGACAACTTCGACCAAGTAACCTAAATCCCGGAGAGCTTTAAGACTGCGCTGAGTTGGTGTCATTTTATGTCCATAAATAAATAGGCATGCCGATTAAAATCCTATGCCGAATATCTGTGCCGAATATCGCCGCTGCAACTTGTTGTAGCGTCGTTTTTAAAACACAAGTTTTGCGCCAATGCGCGCCAATGCGCGCCAATGCGCGC
>Ga0214919_10001707_pt1 | contig 35512 bp, 33 predicted proteins | sample LL1503_MetaG_FD_177994 | JGI IMG/M metagenome (GOLD analysis project Ga0214919, IMG submission 177994) | Freshwater microbial communities from Lake Lanier, Atlanta, Georgia, United States - LL-1503 | ecosystem: Environmental > Aquatic > Freshwater > Lake | place: USA: Georgia | collected...
TCGCGTTGATCAGTTCCGCCTTGCCGCGCGAAAACTCGGCGACGAATGCCAGCACCCACCGGTCCGAAGCCAGTTGCTGGCGCACGCCGGCCAAAAGCGTTTGGGCCTGGGCGGCGAGCAGGCTGTTGTCGGTCAGCACGGCGCTGAAGTGCTCGACCCCGCGACCTAGCGCACGGCGCCAAGCGGCGAGCGAGTCCAAGCTAGGGAGAAGGGCACTCGACATTTGGGATTGGCAGATGAGCTGATTCATCGTAACGCAGGCCGGGCGCAGCGCTTGCGCGACCCCGGCCAGGACACGCGAATCAGCCCGTAAACTTCCTGGATGCGGCCCGATTGCTCAACGCCGTTGGCAGCCAGCGCAGAAGTAGGTCGCGCGCTGGCCTTGCACGATGCGCCGCACCACACCGCCACAGCGGCCGCAGTCCTGGCCTTCCCGGCCGTAGACCAAGGCTTCGGTCTGGAATGCACCACTCATGCCGTGGGCGTCGCGAAAGTCGCGCAAGGTCGAACCACCAAGTTCGATCGCGCGGGCCAGCGTCAAGCGCAGCGCGGCCAGCAGTCGCTCGCAGCGCGGCCGGCTCAGCTTGTCGCAGCGGGTTCGCGGGTCGATCGCGGCGCGGTGCAGCGCTTCGCTGGCGTAGATGTTGCCCGCGCCCACGACGATGTCGCCGGCCAGCAGCGCCGCCTTGACCGTCGTGCGCCGGGCTTGCATCGCCGCGTGCAGGTGGTGGTGGGTCAGCCCGGTGTCGAAGGGCTCTGCGCCCAGTCTGGCCAGCAATCGAGCGGCGGGGTCTTGCGTCAAGCTGGGCGACCAGACCACCGCACCAAAGCGCCGCGGATCGGTCAGCCTGAGCATGCCGCGACTGGTGTGCAGGTCGAAATGGTCGTGCGGCCCGGCCGCACCTGGCTGGTCGCTCAGCTGCAACGAGCCCGACATGCCCAGGTGCAGCAACAGCCCACCTTGCTCGTTGGTGTTTCTGGCGGTCAGCGGCATCCAGAGGTACTTGCCGCGTCGCAGCAGCGCACCGACCACGCAACCGCGCAGAGATTCAGGGGGGCAGCCCAGCGGCCAGCGCAGCGGTTTCCCTAGTCTGGCCGAGAGCACGGTGGCGCCGAGCAGGCGGTCGACCAAGCTGGCGCGGGTGACTTCGACTTCTGGCAATTCTGGCATCGACCGGAATTATGGCTGCGACCTAGAATCTCGTGATCGCCCCAAGGCCGGCCGAAGCCGGCCGCCCCCGTGGGGATCAAGCAAAGTGGCAAAGCCATATTTGTTTGAGAGTAATCAGGAGTTTTCATGACCGGCTTTGCAGCCCGCCCTCTAGGCGCCAGGTTTTCCCGCATCAGGTCGGCCGTTTTGCTGCCGTCCTTGCTGGTGGCTCTCGCCTGCGGCAGCGCGTCGACCCAAGCCGCAGCACCGACCGAGCCGGTGAGCAACTCGTCGCTAGACTCGCTGCTGTTCTACCAGTTGCTCATCGGTGAACTCGAGCTCACCGCAGGCCGGGTCGGCAACGCCTACGGCGTGATCCTGGATGCCGCTCGGCGTCACGGTGACGAGGTGTTGTTCCAGCGCGCGGTGGAGATTGCCTTGCAGGCGCGCGCCGGCGACCAAGCCCTCGATGCGGTGCGGGTCTGGCGCGGCGCCAAGCCGAAATCGACGGCAGCGATGCGCTACCAGGTCCAGATCTTGTTGGCGGTCAACCGTGCCGACGATGCGATCGAGCCGATGGCGGCTTGGCTGGCGGCCGTGCCGGCCTTGGAGCGACCTGGCTTGCTGGCCAGCCTTCCACGTTTGACGCAAAGTCTGGCCGACCGGCGGCGTGCGCTGGCCTTGGTCGAGAAGCTGGTGCTGCCCTATCTCGACGGCGTGGCGACCCGCACCGCCAGCCGGGTGAGTTTGGGCCGAGCCCATCTGTCCGCAGGCAACCTGCCGCAGGCTCTGGGCCTGGCCCGCGCAGCGCAGACCGACGACCCCGGCGCTGCAGGCCCGGTCTTGCTCGCGCTTGAACTGCTGCCCGGTACGCCGGCCGCTGAGCCCATCATCACCGAGCACCTGGCCCGCCCGGATGCCGATTCGGCGCTGCGCATGGCCTATGCGCGCTTGCTCACGCTGGCGCAGCGCTACGCCGACGCGGTTCGTCAACTCGAGCGTCTGACTCAGGACAGTCCGCAGCTGCCCGAGCCCTGGCTCACGCTCGGCGCGCTCAGGCTTGAGCTCAAGCAAGCGCCGGCGGCCGAGACTGCGTTGCTGCGCTATGTGGCGCTCGCATCGACGGGGGAGCCCGGCGCTGTGGCTGGCGTGCATCCCGCGAACCCGCCCAGTGTTGCTGTGACCCAGCCTGCCAAGCCCAGCCATCAGGCAAGCCCGGATGACGGCGACGATGGCGAGCAATTGGTCCAAGATCCTGCGGCTGGCCGTGACCTGACCCAGGCGTTTCTGTTGTTGGCGCAGGCTGCCGAGCAGCGCGGTGATGCGCAGGCCGCAGAGACTTGGCTGGCCAAGGTCGACAACCCGCAGCGTGCCTTGGAAGTGCAGTCGAGACGGGCCTCGCTACTGGCGCGTCAAGGCCGGCTGGCGGACGCCAGGGCTTTGATCCGGGCCGTGCCTGAGCGCACCGGCGACGATGCCCGCGCCAAGTTGATGGCTGAGGCCCAGATGCTGCGCGAGCTCAAGCGCTGGCAAGATGCCGCAGAAGTGTTGGCCAACGCGAGTGCGCGCTTTGCCGACGACAGCGACTTGATCTATGAACAGGCCATGGTCGAGGAAAAGCTTGAACACCTGGCCGAGATGGAGCGCTTGCTGCGTCGCGTGATGGCGCTCAAGCCCGATCATCCGCACGCGCACAACGCCCTCGGTTATTCACTGGCCGACAGGGGTTTGCGCTTGCCCGAGGCACGCGAACTGATCGCCCGTGCATTGAGCTTGTCGCCGGGCGACCCTTTCATCACCGACAGCCTGGGCTGGGTCGAGTTCAGGCTCGGCAACCGTGAAGAAGCCCTGCGCTTGTTGCGCCAAGCGCACAGCGTACGTCCCGACACCGAGATTGGCGCCCATCTGGGCGAAGTGCTGTGGGCGATGGGTCGACAGGAGGATGCCCGCAGCGTCTGGCAGGACGCACGCGGCCGCGATGCCGACAACGAAGTGCTGCGCGAGACCTTGAGGCGGCTGAAAGTCGGCTTGTGATCCTGGCTTGGCGTTGGTTGATCGGCGCAGCCTTGGTCGGGGCAGCGCTTGCCGCGCTGCCGGGATGCGCTGGCTTGCCCTCAGTCGCGAGCAATGACCGAATCGACAGCGTCAGTGGCCGACTGTCGGTGCGAATTGCCAGCGAGCCCGAGCGCGGTTTGAATGCCGGTTTCGAGCTCATTGGCACGGCGCTCGAAGGCCGCCTGTTGCTGAGCAGCCCACTGGGCACCACAGCGGCCCAGGCGCGCTGGTCAAGCGGGCAGGCCTGGCTGGCCGTCGGCGGGGTCGAAACCAGCTACGCCGACCTCGATCTGTTGACCTTCGCAGCTTTGGGTGAGCGAATTCCGATGGCCGCGTTGTTCGATTGGCTGCGTGGTCGTCCTTGGCCAGGTGCGCCTGCTGCTGCGCGCAGCGACGGCATGCCGGGTTTCGATCAGCTGGGTTGGCAGGTCGGACTCGCGCGCTGGCCCGAAGGCTGGGTCGAGGCCTATAGGCCGGCCAAGCTGAGCCATCCGGCGGTGACGGTGCGGGTCAGGCTGGAGCCAGCGGCATGATGTCAGCGATATACGACGTGCCGGCGCCGGCCAAACTCAACCTGTTTCTGCACGTGGTGGGGCGACGCGCGGATGGCTACCACTTGCTGCAGTCCTTGTTCGTGTTGATCGACTGGTGCGATACCTTGCACTTCGAGCGCCGCAGCGATGGCCGGCTGCAACGCCACGACCTGGGGCCGGTATTGCCAGCAGACGACCTGAGTCTGCGTGCTGCGCGCGCATTGCAGTGCGCCAGTGGCAGCACGTTCGGTGCCGACCTGTCGGTGCTCAAGCAGGTGCCATGGGGTGCCGGCCTGGGCGGCGGCAGCTCGGATGCGGCGAGCACCTTGCTCGCACTCAATCGACTCTGGGGTCTGAACTGGTCGCGCGAGCGCTTGCAGCAGATCGCGCTGACGCTGGGTGCCGATGTGCCGTTTTTTGTTGGCGGTCACAACGCCTTGGTCGAAGGCATCGGCGAGCGGCTCACGCCCATGCCAAGCCTGCCTGCCCAGCGCTACGCAGTGGTCAAGCCGGCGGCTGCGATCGCCACCGAAGCGATCTTCGGCAGCAGCCTGTTGGTTCGCAATACGGAAGCTGTTATAGTCATGAGCTTGCTTGCTGACGCTAAGCTTTGCGATGGTCTCTTGACAGGGTACGGCCGCAACGATTTGCAGCCGCCTGCCGAGGCAGCTTGTTACGAGATCATGGAAGTGGCTGCGTGGCTGGAAGATCGGTTCGGCAACAGCCGCATGTCGGGCTCAGGCAGCGCGGTTTTTGCGAGGATTGGCACGCCGGTCGGTTTTGAGCAGGTAGACAGGATTCAAGGCACAGGCGGTCAGCCTTTGGCGACAAATTCGGTGGAAGAAATTCCGTCGGACTGGGTCGGCCGGATGTGCCTTAGTTTGGACCACCATCCACTGGTTGGTTGGGCCGACTGAGAGGGTTTGAGGAGGTGGTGAAAGCCGCTTCCTGTGTAGGGGAGTCGCCAAGTTGGTCAAGGCATCGGATTTTGATTCCGACATGCGAGGGTTCGAGTCCTTCCTCCCCTGCCAAAGACATTTCATTCCACCGTATCGATAGTCTGGCCTGACGGAGAACGTACCGTGCTGTTCAACACCGTGCTGTTCACCGGCAACGCCAACCCTGTGCTGGCTCAAGAGATGGCCAAGAGCTTGGGGGTCGAGATCGGCAAGGCCACAGTAGGCCGTTTTTCGGATGGCGAAGTCACGGTTGAGGTGCACCAGAATGTGCGCGCCCGTGACGTCTTCGTGGTTCAAAGCACTTGTTCGCCGACCAACGAGAACCTGATGGAACTCTTGATCATGGTCGATGCGCTCAAGCGCGCCAGCGCCCGTCGCATCACCGCTGTGATCCCTTATTTCGGCTATGCCCGGCAGGACCGCAGGCCGCGGTCGATGCGGGTGCCGATCTCTGCCAAAGTGGTGGCCAACCTGCTTGAGACAGTTGGTGTCGAGCGCTTGTTGACGATGGATCTGCATGCCGACCAGATTCAAGGCTTCTTCGACATTCCTGTCGACAACATCTATGCCTCACCGGTGCTGCTGTCTGACCTGCAGAGCAAGGCTTACCCTGACTTGGTGGTGGTCAGCCCCGATGTAGGCGGTGTGGTCCGCGCACGCGCGCTGGCCAAGCAACTCGGTAGCGATCTGGCGATCATCGACAAGCGCAGACCCAAGGCCAATGTGTCGGAGGTGATGCATGTGATCGGCGAAATCGACGGCCGCAACTGCGTGATCATGGACGACATGATCGATACCGCAGGGACCTTGGTCAAAGCCGCCGAGGTGCTCAAGGAGCGCGGTGCCAAGCGCGTTTTTGCCTACTGCACCCACCCCATCCTGTCGGGCCCAGCGGTCGAGCGCATTGCCAGCAGCCAGATTGACGAGGTCGTGATCACCAACACCATTCCGCTTTCCGACGCTGCCAAGGCTTGCAAGAAGATCCGCCAACTCTCGGTGGCTTTTCTGTTTGCTGAGACCATCCGACGCATTTCAGACGGTGAATCGGTGACCTCACTTTTCGCCGAACAAAACAACAATTTCTGAGACCGGCAGCCTCCGGTGCCTGCGCATCGGAGGCTGCCGGCCAAAGGGCTATCGGGCGTACGAGACCGGTGGCTGATCGGCAGCTGCAAAGCTGCTCAACCCAAGCGCCTGGTCGCGGGCGCTACCCATGGAGAAAACCATGAATTTCACAGCTTTCGAGCGCAACCTGCAGGGGACCGGAGCGAGCCGCCGCCTGCGCATCTCGGGCAAGGTCCCAGGCATTGTTTTTGGCGCCGGCGAACCCAAGATGATCGAGTTGGATCACAACGCGCTGTACTTCGCGCTGAAGAAAGAGGCTTTCCACTCCTCGATCCTGTCGATGGAATTGGCTGGCACCACGCAACGCGTGCTGCTGCGCGACTTCCAGATGCACCCCTGGAAGCAGCAAGTGCTGCACGTTGACTTCCAGCGTGTCGATGACACGACCCGCCTGCGCAAGAAGGTGCCATTGCACTTCTCGGGCGAAGAAGAGTCGATCGCCGTCAAGACCGACAAGTGTCTGGTCGCCCATGTCTCGACCGAGGTCGAGATCGAGTGTCTGGCCACCGCGTTGCCCGAGTTCATCGCTGTCGACCTGAGCCACTTGGTCAAGGGTCAGTCGCTGCATGCGTCCGATCTGGTGCTCCCTGAAGGCCTGAAGATCGTCAAGCACGGCAAGAACAACCCGGTGATTGTCGCGGCCACCGCGCCCAAGCTGGAAGAAGAAGTCGCGCCGGCCGAAGACGCTGCCGCCGTGCCAGCCAAGAAGGCCGCTGCCAAGAAGGCTCCGGCCAAGAAGGCTGCTGCCAAGTAATCTTCTCGGCAGCGCCCGCACTGCCAGGCAAAACCCCGCGTCAAGCGGGGTTTTTTGCGTCAGGCATGCGCGCGATCTCGGCAGCGCGCGCCCGCAAGTGCTTGCTGGCCGTCCATTGATCGAGTATTTCGCGCGCCCCGTTCAGTGCGGGATCCATCGCCGGGTCGTGACCGATTGCCTTGGCCGCGAGTTCGATCACATAGCCGTCGGGATCGCGGAAATAGACCGAATGGATGAAGCCATGGTCGGAGATGCCTCGGGTCTCGATGCCTGCAGCGCGCCCCTTGGCCAGCATGTTGTGCAAGGTCTGCAAGTCAACCTCCAGCGCGATATGCAGGTCGAAATCGTGCTGGTGCTTGAATCCGAACGCCATGTCCGGTGCTTCGAAAAACGCCAAGTACGAGCCGTCTCCGAGCCTGTAGAAAGTGTGCAGCGTGTTGGTCTTGCGACCGCTCTTGGTCTCGCCGATCTCCAGCGTTCCCGACAGCGGCAGTCCGAGGAAGTCTTCATAGAATCGACGCGTCGACGCTGAGTCGCTGCAACGGTAGGCACTGTGGTGCAGCCCCTGGATCATCTGGTTTGTCCTGACTTGGTTGATGGGCTCAGATCGAGATCGGCGTTGATGCCTGGACCGGGCCGGTGAGCCCGCTGGATTTGCACCGGGAGTCTGGTTTTCATCTGGGAGCTCAGGTTGAAAGACAGGCAAAGTCTACGGGACATGCCGTTCATGTTTTGGCGCGCCCGCTGGCACGTCGGTCGGGCCTGGCGGCAGCCTGTACTTTGTGGCCATAGGCACCTAGAGGCCGGAGGACTCGCTCATTCACCGAGCTGCGGCAACTGAACCCCACGCTTTGGATTTTCTGGCGCTGTATTTATAGATTATTCATGAATGTCCTCTCATCGGTCGGCGAGCTGAACAGCTGTACCGGCTGTCAGCCTTGCCTCCAGAATATGTCGAGTACGCTCAGGCGTTTGGCACATGCTGCGCATCTGCGGGTTGGCCACATTGACCCGCTGCACGGCCAAAGCTACATTGTTTCGCCATCCCGCAAGATTCGCCAAGATCCTTGGAGCCAGGCATGAACCCTTCCATCACGCCTCGATCAGCTTGCTGGTTTTTCGCCGATAAACTCATATTGCCGAGCTTTGGTGCTGCGCACCAAAAGCGCTGGCTGTCCGGTACGGCAGGCTTCTTGCGCTGAGGGCCCGCCCGTGATGCAAAGACGTCGTTTCATCGCCGCGTTGTCGGCTTCGGGCACGGCCGCCTTGGGGGGACTTCCGGCAAGAGCACAGGCTTTTCCGGTCCGACCGCTGCGCTACATCGTGCCGGTGGCCGCAGGTGGCGGCAGCGACTTGGTCGGCCGCACGGTGACCGAGCGTTGGGGCCGCTTGCTGGGCCAGGGTTTTGTCGTCGACAACATCGGTGGCGGTGGCGGCGCGATCGCTTGCCTGGCAGCTGCCAAGTCTGCGCCTGACGGCTACACCTTGCTGCAAGGTTATGTCGGCACCCATGGCACGAACCCGGCCACGCGCAGCAAGCTGCCCTACGATGCAGTGAAGGATTTCACCGCCGTCGGCATGATCGGTGCCACGCCCAATGTGCTGGTGATCCACGCCAGCCTGGCGGTACAAAGCGTCGCTCAATTTGTTGAATACATGCGGCGCAACCCTGGACGCGTCAGCTATGGCTCGGCCGGCCAGGGCACGCTGACGCACCTGACGATGGAACTCTTCAAGCAGGCCGCCAACGCCTTTGCGCTGCACATCCCTTATCGCGGCATAGCGCCCGCGTTCAACGACTTGCTGGGGGGCCAGACTCAGGCGATGTTCCCTGGGCTGGCCGCAGCGCTGCCGCATCTGCGGTCCGGCCGGGTGAGGGCGCTGGCAGTCACCGGCGCGGCCCGCCACCCGCTGCTCAAGGACGTGCCCACGCTGATTGAGTTTGGCTACAAGGGCTTTGATGCGGTGCAGTGGTACGGTGTTGTCGGGCCTGCCGGGATGGCGCCGGCGGTGGTCAAGACCCTCAATGACACGCTCAACACCGTCCTGACCGGTTCTGACCTGCGCGACAGGCTTTCGTCTGAGGCGATTGAGCCGCAGGCCATGACGCCCGAGGCCTTCGGCCAATTCATCCGTGACGACATCGCGCGCTGGACCCGGCTGGCGCACGATCACAAGATCGACCTCGACAGCTGAGCGTTTTCCCAATCATCCGTATTCCTGCAAACTCCCAACATGGCCCTGAACACCGAAGTCAACGCCGACCCCAACGCGCCTGCCATCACGCAAGCCTTGGCCCAGTTCGTCGCAACCCATCCCTCGCGCGGCTGGAGCGAAGCGGTCGACCACGAGGCGCACCGAACCTTTGTCAATTGGCTGGGCTGTGCGGTGGGCGCGGCGCGACACGAGGCGGTCGATGCTGCGCTGTGGGCAGTGCAGATGCTGCAACCGGCAGCGCAGGCCCAGGTGCTGGGCCGGACTGAGCGGGTCGACATGGCCAGCGCGGCCTTTGTCAACGGCATCTCCTCGCACACCTTTGATTTCGACGACACCCACCTCAAGACCATCATCCACCCCGCCGGCCCGGTGGCCAGCGCTTTGCTGGCGCTGGCCGAGCATCAGGGGTCTAGCGGCCGCGCGCTGATCGATGCGCTGGTGATCGGCATCGATGTGTCGTGCCGTGTCGGCAACGTGGTCTACCCCGAGCATTACGACCGCGGCTGGCACATCACCGGCTCGACCGGCATGCTGGGTGCTGCTGCGGGTTGCGCCAGGCTTCTGGGTCTGGACGTCGAGCAAACAACGATGGCGCTGGGTATCGCCGCTTCGCAGCCGGTGGGCCTGCGCGAGCAGTTCGGCACGATGACCAAGCCGCTGCACCCGGGTGCAGCGGCCCGCGCTGGGTTGATGTCTGCGCTGATGGCCCGCCATGGTTACACGGCGAGCCCGCGCGCGCTGGAGGCGCCGCGCGGCCTGTTGCAGGTGGTTTCGAGCAAATGCGACTGGGCTCAGGCGACCGACGAGCTGGGCCAGCGTTTCGAGATCTCGTTCAACACCTACAAGCCTTTTGCCTGTGGCATCGTGATCCACCCCAGCATAGACGCCTGCGTCCAGCTGCGCGCGCAAGGCATCACTCTCGAGCAGATCGATCGCGTCGAGTTGCGGGTGCATTCGCTGGTGCTTGAGCTCACCGGCAAGAAAGAGCCTGCTGACGGCCTGACCGCGAAGTTCAGTGTTTACCATGGTTGTGCCGCCGGTTTGATCTTTGGCTGCGCTGGCGAGGGTGAATTCTCGGATGCCATCGTCAACCGCGAGGACGTGGTGGCCTTGCGCCGCAAGGTGGTGGCCACGGTTGATGAATCCATCGCCGAGGCCGCAGTCGATGTCACTGCGGTGCTGCACGATGGCCGCAGGGTCCAGGTGCGGGTCGAGCATGCGATCGGCTCGCTGCAGCGGCCGATGAGCGACGCTGCGCTGGCGGCCAAGTTCCACGCGCTGGCCTATCCGTTGTTGGGCGTGCCGCGCAGTGCCGAGCTGATGGCGGCAGCCTGGTCGCTTGGCGACAGCGCCGACTTGCGTGACTTGGTGGCGCTGGCCAGGCCGTAAATCTTTTCCAACGACAGAGGATGAACTCCATGAAGAAGAAACTCGCCACCATCGCCGTCACCAGCTTGTTGAACGGTGTGCCGCTGCCGGCGTCGGCCGCCGATGCGTCGACCACGCCGCCCAGGTTCGCGCCCCTGACGGTCGAACAACTCAATGTCTACCAGGCCCCGCTCGGCCAGCAGGTGATGAGGGTCTCGAGCATAGGGCTCGCCGGACCTTACAGTCCGCTGCTGCGCAGCCCGGTGATGGGCCAGCGCATGTTCGACCTGCTGTACTACCTGCGCTGGAATTCCTCGGTGCCGCTGCGGCTCAACGAGTTCGCGATCCTGATCATCGGGCGGCAGTGGCGCAGCCAGGTCGAGTGGTTTGCCCACGCGCCGCTGGCGATCAAGGCCGGCTTGGCCCCGGAGGTGGTGGCCGACCTGAAGGCGCAGAAGCGTCCGGCCAACATGAAGCCTGACGAGGCCGTGGTCTATGACTTCGTCACCGAACTGTCGACCCAGCACAAGGTCAGCGATGCGACCTTTGCGCTGGCCAAGCAACTGCTGGGCGAGCAGCAGATCGTCGACCTGACGACGATCGCGGGTACTTATGTCACGGTGGCCATGCTGCTGGCGATGGCCGAAGAGAGCGTGCCCGCGGGCAAGGAACTGCCGTTCAAGGTCGGCGAGCCCTGACCCGCGTCTGGTTCTAGGCGCTGTGCCGCCACAACGCGCTATTTCAGGGGACTTGGCCGCCGCCTGCGATCGCCTAGACTGCGGCGCGATTGCCCGCTTTGCGCCCGGCCCTGGCGGCAGGGTCCATCATGTTGGCCGCGGCATCATCGGAACTCGCGCGGCGATCCGTGAAGCTGATGACGGCTGCGGACGTTCTTCGGTTGATCAGCGTGCTGTTGAGTTGCGACACGATGTGCTCGGTATTCTGCACGCTGCCCAGAACAGCCTGGCAAGTCCATTCGAGCAACTGTTGCTGTCCCAGCGACAGTTTTGTCAGCGAATCCGCAGTCGTCTGTACCAAGCGTCTGGATTGAGCCTGAAACAGCGGCGGCAATTGCCAGAGCAGATCGATGGCACCATCTGGCCAAAGTGGGCTGATCGGTTTTGGCAGGTTTTCAGCGAGCATGGCCATGCCCGCTTCCGATTGAATTCCCATCATGCCCAGAATTGTTCCTGAGACTATTTCGTTCAACGCCCTTGCCGAAGCCATCACGGGCTGCAACGGGTCGGGCGAATCATTCGACATGGTCAGGGGGGTGGTGTTCATTTTTCCGCTTCCAATTTCCTGAGTGAGGGATCGAGATGCTGCCTGCAATCATTGGTTCGCGCGGCGTGGCTGACCATCTGGCCGTGCCGGACTCTCTGATTGGGGATTCTTTTTTTCATCGACTTGGTGACTTTGGCAGCCCGCTGTCAATCGCGGCTTATAGGCCCCGCAGCTACGCGCGTCAAAGCCGGCCGGCTGGGTTCATCGGCAGCATAGATGTCGTAGGAGACAAACTCCTTGTGTGCCGGTGGCAACTGTAGCCAGGATTCATTGGCGAGAGTTTTCTGGATGTCCTGCAGGCCACTTTGCCAGTGCTCGCGCATTGTCGATACACTGAATTCGTAATCCTTGGCCTGAGTCTCCCATGCCTTGTCCTTGTAGATCAGTTGGATCACGCTGTATTGTCCGCCGCATGCGTATTTCTCGGCTTCCTGGCACCAGGCGTCATTACTGCGTTCCTGCAGCGGTACTTTCAGCAAGAGCTCGCGCAAGATCCTGCGGTAATGCTGTGAGTTGGCCATGAATTCGGTGGTGCTGAGGGTTCGGCTTGAGTACTGAATATCTTTCTGACGTTCCTGGACTTCATAGATATTTTCTGGCAATGGGCCGTTCAAGCTCCACAGATCGACCTGGAATGACAAGGTATTTCGGCGTGGCGTTGCTTCGAGCACATGGTTGAGGGGCGTGTTCGACACCAGGCCGCCATCCCAGTAATACTCGCCATCGATCTCGATGGCTGGAAAGCCTGGCGGCAAGGCCCCGGAAGCCAGGATATGCTCAACCTTGAGGGCCTTGTGGCTCGGACCTCGGGTGTTGTCGAAATACTCCATGTGGCCGGTTCTGACGTTTACTACACCAACTGACAACCTGATATCACCGTGATTGATCCGGTCGAAGTCGATCAGGCGCTCGAGAGTGGACTTCAGAGCGGCGGTATCGTAGATGCTCGATTCGGCCGTACCCTGCCGGCCTCCCAGCCAAGGCTTAAGGCCTCTAGGCACGAAGAAATCGCGCTGGCCTTCGACCAGCGCGCGCCATGCTGCGAAGGCACTGAAGGCCTTGCGCGATTCAACATCGGCACCCGCCAACCATGAATACAGGTATTCAACGGGTGGCATGAAGATGGCGGGCTGGCAGATGGTTTGCCAGAAATCCGCCAATCTCTGGATCCGCTTTTCTGGCGGATTGCCAGCGATCACCGCCGCATTGAGCGCGCCGATCGAAATGCCTGCAATCCAGTTCGGCTCGATGCCCGCTGCACTGAGTCCTTGATAGACACCTGCCTGGTACGAACCCAGTGCTCCGCCACCCTGCAGCACCAACGCAACCGTCTCGAATGGCAGCCTGCCATGACCGCCGACGCTGAGATCCGGACAGGGCTTGAGTTGCGGCATGGTTTGTTTTCACCCGTTGGGCTTGCAGGGACCGGTCGCGACCGGCACTGCAGGGTAATTTCAAGATTGATTTCGCCATCGGTTTGCCCGCGTCAGGGCGTCGGATAGCTCAGCCGGCCGGCTTGTCCCATCACTTCGAGGGCTTCGGCCACCGAATAAAGTTGAGTGGTCTTGAGCCCTCGTACATGCCCGGCCAGACCGACTGTCAGTATCGCCGTGGCAGCGGTCTTGGCGTCAGGTGCTTCGTAGATGATGAAGCCATCCGAATCGCCGCCTGTGGTGTAATACATGTTGATAAGGCGACCACCCAGTTTTTCCATCAAGTATTTGACGGCAATACTTCGGTCTTCGGGTTTCTTGGCTAGTTTCTGCCAGGTTTCATTGTGGTAGGTGAAGCTCGTCATGTAGGTTGGCATGAATTTCTCCAAAAAATATGATGATACCGACGACCGTGCCCGTGTTGCTTGGTTTGATTCGATACTAGCGACGTTGCTAGCGCCAACGCCTACCATCGTCAATCAATCTTCAACGACAGGGCTGCAACGTTAATCGTGCTGATACGCCCTTCAAATCCCTAGAACCGAGATTGGCTGTGCGGCCTGTACCGGTTCGCCTGACGCAGGGACAGACGGCGCTCGGTGCAGGCAGGCATCGGCGCCCTGATTCTTCGCCTTGGTCGCGCTTTGACGGAGACCTGCGAAGACAGCGCTGATCGCTGGCACAGAACTCGTGCCAGGGTTGCTGGCAGCTGCAGTCGGCAGATCGTCTCAAGGACCGCGTCGTCAGCGGATCATCTGTGGCGCTGGCGACCGAGCGAGCTGACGCTTTGGCCAGATGCGACCGGAGGCTGGCGTCCCCTGCGGCGAGCCCTGGGCATCGCTGCCCTGGCTCAGCTCAAGCAGGTCACATCCCAGCGTAGTTGGGCCCGCCACCGCCTTCGGGCGTGACCCAGACGATATTCTGGGTCGGGTCCTTGATGTCGCAGGTCTTGCAGTGCACGCAGTTCTGCGCATTGATCTGCAAACGGTCGCTGTCGTCGGCGTTCTTGACGAATTCGTAGACGCCGGCCGGGCAATAACGAGATTCCGGGCCGCCATAGCGCGCCAGGTTGATCGAGACCGGCACGGTGGCGTCCTTGAGCGTGAGGTGGGCCGGCTGGTTTTCCTCGTGGTTGGTGCTGCTGATGAACACCGAGCTGAGCCGGTCGAAGCTGATCTGGCCGTCTGGTCTGGGGTATTCGATCTGGCGGCATTGGTCTGCCGGCAGCAATCGCGCATGGTCCGGCGTGTCGCGGTGCAGCGTCCAGGGCGGTGTTTTGAGCCCGAGCTTGGGCATCAGCCACTGTTCGATGCCGGTCATCAGCGTGCCGATCAGCGTGCCCCATTTGAACCAGGGCTTGAAGTTGCGGGTTCGCATCAACTCGGCGTGCAGCCAGCTGTTCTCGAAGGCTGTGGGGTAGGCGCTGAGTTCGTCCTGGCTGCGGCCAGCGGCCAAGGCCTCGGCAGCAGCCTCGGCTGCGAGCATGCCGGTCTTGATCGCGGCGTGGCTGCCTTTGATGCGCGCGGCATTCATCATGCCGGCGTCGCAGCCTATCAGTGCGCCGCCCGGGAACACCAGCTTGGGCAGGCTTTGCAGCCCACCGTTGTTGATCGCACGCGCGCCATAGCCTATGCGCTTGCCGCCCTCGATGTGGCCTCGAATGGCGTGGTGGGTCTTCCAGCGCTGCATCTCCTCGAACGGGCTCATCCAGGGATTCTGGTAATCGAGGCCGAGCACATAGCCCAGCGTGACCTTGTTGCCTTCGAGGTGGTAGAGAAATCCGCCACCGAAGCTTCCGTCGGTGACTGGCCAACCGCTGGTGTGCACGACCAAGCCTGGCTGGGCTTTCTCGGGCGGGATCTCCCACAACTCCTTGATGCCCAGCGCAAAGCTCGGTGGGTCACGGCCTTCGTCGAGCTTGTATCGCGCAATCAGTTGCTTGCCCAGGTGGCCGCGTGCGCCTTCGGCAAAGATCGTGTACTTGCCGAGCAACTCCATGCCGAGCTGGAAGCCGTCGTGCGGCTGGCCGTCCTTGCCGATGCCGAGATTGCCGGTGGCCACACCACGCACCGCGCCTGCGTCGTCGTACAGGACTTCGGCAGCCGTGAAGCCTGGGAAGACTTCTACGCCCAGCGCTTCAGCCTGCTCGCCCAGCCACTTGACCACCGCGCCCAGGCTGATCACATAGTTGCCGTCGTTGTGAAAGCACTCGGGCATCAGCCAGTCTGGCGTGGTGGCAATGCCGTCTTCGCTGAGCACCAACAATTGATCGCCGGTGACGGGCTGGTTCAGCGGTGCACCCAGGTCGCGCCAGTTGGGAATCAGCTCGGTGATTGCGATCGGGTCCATCACCGCGCCGGACAGGATGTGAGCCCCTGGCTCCGAGCCTTTTTCGAGCACCACCACTGAGATCTCCCGCCCCTGGACCGCCGCCAGTTGCTTGAGCCTGATCGCTGCGGCCATGCCGCCGGGCCCGCCGCCAACGATCACCACGTCGTACTCCATGGCCTCGCGCGGGCCGAATTGGCTGAGAATCTCCTGCGGTGTCATCCGGATCTGTCCTGTTGGTTTGAGCGCTTGAAGTCCCGGCGCGTGGGAATTTGATTCTAACCATGGGACGCCAAAAAAGAACGATCGTGCTTTTTTGATCTGATTTATGTAGAGATTTCACCGCGCCTGATGCCCAGGCCTGATCCGGCGATGGACAAGCCCGGTAGCGCTCGTGCTATGGTGATCTACGCTAAATTCGCTGCGCCCTCAGCCCGTCAACCGTCTTGATTGCACCATGAGCTACAACATCGATCTCTCCGGCCGCGTGGCCTTTGTCTCCGGCGCGTCCAGTGGTCTGGGTGCTCAGTTCGCCCGCACCCTGAGCCAGGCTGGCGCCGCAGTGGTCTTGGCGGCACGCCGGGTCGAGCGGCTCAAAACATTGCGCGCCGAGATTGAATCGGCCGGCGGCGACGCCCATGTGGTGGCGCTTGATGTGACCGACCCCGACAGCATCAAGGCGGCCGTGGCGCATGCCGAGACCGAGGTCGGCACGATCGACATCCTGGTCAACAACTCCGGCGTCAGCACCACCCAGCGTCTGGTCGATGTGAGCCCGGAGGACTACGACTTCGTGATGGACACCAACACGCGCGGCGCTTTTTTCGTCGCGCAAGAGGTGGCCAAGCGGATGATCGCGCGATCTCGCGGCGCAGCCCCCGGCACCTTCACCGGTGGGCGCATCGTCAATGTCGCGTCGATGGCAGGCCTGCGCCCGCTCAGCCAAATCGGCGTTTATGCGATGAGCAAAGCCACGGTGATCCACATGACCAAGGCCATGGCGCTGGAGTGGGGCAAGTTCGGCATCAACGTCAACGCGCTTTGCCCGGGTTACATCGACACCGAGATGAACCACCAGCATTGGCAGACCGAGGCTGGCCAGAAGCTGATGAGCATCCTGCCGCGCAAGCGCGTGGGCCAGCCGCAAGACCTGGATTCAGCGCTGATGATGCTGTGCGCCAACGAAAGCCACTTCATCAACGGCGCGATTTTGTCGGCCGATGATGGCTTCGGCGCCTGAATGGCGCGCCCCCTGACTCCTCTGGAGGCCCGGGTGCTGGGCGTGCTGGTGGAAAAACAAGCCACCGTGCCCGACACCTATCCCTTGTCGCTCAACACGCTGGTGGCTGGCTGCAACCAGAAGACGGCTCGTGACCCGGTGCTGTCAGCCACCGATGCCGAGGTGCTGGTGGCGGTTGACGGCTTGAAGCGAATGAGCCTGTTGTTCGAGAGCAGCGGTGGCCGCGTCACCCGCTACGAGCACAACGCCGTTCGCGGGCTCAACGTGCCGGCCTCCTCGGTGGCGCTGCTGACCGTGCTGATGCTTCGTGGGCCGCAGACCTCGGCTGAATTGCGTGCGAACAGCGAGCGCCTGCACCGTTTTGCCGATATCGCTGCGGTCGAAGCATTGCTCGAGGAACTGGCTGACCGCTTCCCGCCGCACGCGATCAAGCTGGCACGAGCGCCAGGTGCGCGCGAGGCGCGCTGGGCGCACCTGCTGTGCGGCGAGGTACAGATGACCGCATCGCACGAGCTGGTCGCGAGTTCGGACGAAGATTCTGTGAGCGTGGGTGAACTGGTGGCCTTGAAGTTCGAACTGTCGCGCCAGGCTGCCGAAATCTCCGAACTGCGCGCACTGGTGCTGCGCATGGCGACCGAGTTGGGGCTCAGCCCTGAACCCAAGGCCTGAACCGATGCGATTCGACCTGCCCGACGACAAGAAGCTGGCGTTCGAAATGGTGATCCCTATCCGCTGGGGTGACATGGACGCGATGGGCCATGTCAACAACGCCAGCTACTTCCGTTACCTCGAGTCTCTGCGCATCGAGTGGTTCCGCCACATCGGCTGCCTGCCCGACCCTGGCGGCATCGGGCCGGTGATCATCAATGCCTTCTGCAGCTTCATCCGCCAGCTTGAATACCCAGGCGACGTGTTGGCGCGTCATTACACCGGTGCGATGGGGCGCAGCACGGTCGAGACTTACGCCACGCTGGAGCGGATCGACATGCCCGGTGTGGTGCATGCAAGCGGTGGCGCGACGACGGTGTGGACCGATTTCAAGGCGCAGAAATCGGTGCCGATCCCCGACCGTTACCGGGCAATGTTCAGCGCTTGATGCGCCTCAAGCTTGGTCAGCTCGACAGCAGTTTGTTGACGAGGTCGGGTGTGGTCGCCGCACCCATCTTGCGCATCAGCCTGGCGCGGTAGACATCCACAGTGCGCGGGCTGATGCCCAGGCGCTTGCCGATCTGCTTGCTGGTCAGCCCGTCGATTAGCAATGCGGCAATCTCGCGCTCGCGGGCGGTGAACTCCACTTTGAGCTTGCGCTTGGACGACAAGTCCTCGAAGGCCCAGATGCCCGCCGCATGGGCTTGCAGCGGATCGAGCGCACGGCCCGAGACATGGCACCAGAACAGTTCGCCGCGAGCCACACCATCGAGTCGCTTCATCACCCTGTCGTCGGCGTACCAGCCTTGCGCGTCCAGGCTCGCGACGATTCGCGCGCCAGTGCGTTCGAACTCGTCGGCACTGGGGTAGAGCAAGGCCAGGCTCTGGCCGACGAGTTGCTCGCGGTCGGCCCCGAACATTGCCAGCGCCTGGCGGTTGCAGTCGACGATCTGGCGCTGGCGCGACAGGACCAGACCGATGGGCGCCAGATCGAACGCCGTGCGGTAGTCCAAGGCCAGATCGGCAGGTTTCAGTGCTTCGGTCACAGCAGCGCATAGGTCGTGGTGCTGTGGGCGGCCAGGCAGCCCGCCGCGTCGAGTACCTGCAGATCGAGCGCCATCACCCAGGGCGCAAAGACGGTTTGCAACATGTCGCGCAGTGCGCTGGCATCGATTTCGGCAGGCTTCATGGTCTGATGACCGCTCTGGGGTGGGCTTGGCGACGAGCTTTAAGCGATTCTACGTAAACCCTACTTACTGCAGTAAGTAGTACGCTTCGCGCCGTCCCATTGCGAAAGACGCGACCATGAACAAGCTCTATCCCAGCGCCGCCGCAGCGCTGGCCGACATCGTGCACGACAACCAGTTGTTGGCTGTCGGCGGTTTCGGCCTGTGCGGTATCCCCGAGGCCTTGATCGATGCGCTGGTTGCGTCGGGCTCCAAGGGCCTGACCGTCATCAGCAACAACGCCGGTGTCGACGGTTTCGGCCTGGGAAAACTGCTCGAAACTCGGCAGATCAAGAAAATGATCTCAAGCTATGTTGGTGAGAACAAGGAGTTCGAGCGCCAGTACCTGGCCGGCGAACTCGAGCTCGAATTCACGCCTCAGGGTACGCTGGCCGAGCGGCTGCGCGCTGGCGGCGCCGGCATCCCGGCCTTCTTCACCCGCACTGGCGTGGGCACGCTGGTGGCTGAGGGCAAGGAGACCCGCGAATTCGACGGTCATCAATACGTGATGGAACGTGCGCTGCTGCCTGACGTGGCCTTGGGCAAAGCCTGGAAGGCCGATCGCAGCGGCAACCTGATCTTCCGTCGCACGGCGCGCAACTTCAACCCGGCGACGATCATGGCTGGCAAGATCAGCGTGGTCGAGGTCGAGGAAATCGTCGAGAACGGCAGCTTGGACCCCGATGCGGTGCACCTGCCCGGCATCTACGTGACTCGCTTGGTGGTCAACGCCACGCCCGAGAAGCGCATCGAGAAGCGCACTGTCACTGAAACATCGAAAGCGGGAGTCTGACATGGCCTGGACCCACGACCAAATGGCTGCTGTGGCGGCCAAAGAACTGCAAGACGGCTTCTACGTCAACCTTGGCATCGGCTTGCCAACGCTGGTGGCCAATTTCGTCAACCCCGAGATCGAGGTCTGGCTGCAGAGCGAAAACGGCATGTTGGGCATAGGACCCTTCCCGACCGAGGACCAGGTCGACGCCGACCTGATCAACGCCGGCAAACAGACCGTGACCACGATCCCGGGGTCGAGCATTTTCGGCAGCCATGACAGTTTCGCGATGATCCGCGGCGGCAAGATCAACCTGTCGATCCTGGGCGCGATGCAGGTCAGCGAGCGCGGCGACCTGGCGAACTGGATGATCCCCGGCAAGATGGTCAAAGGCATGGGCGGCGCCATGGACCTGGTGGCAGGGGTCAAGAACGTTGTCGTGCTGATGGAGCATGTGGCGCGTCGCAAGGACGGTGGCTTCGACTTGAAGATACTGCCCACTTGCACGCTGCCGCTGACTGGTGTGGGCGTGGTCGACCGCATCATCACCGATCTGGCGGTGCTCGACATCACCCCGCATGGGCTCAAAGTGGTCGAGATGGCGCCTGGCGTGACGCGCGAAGAGTTGCAAGAAAAGACCGGCGTGCCCTTGCACTGATCGCTGCGCGAGTCCTGTGCGCAGGACTCGCCGCTGAGCAGGCTTCAGAGCTCCTCGACGCGCAGCTGCGGGAAGCTGTCCCAGCCCAGGCAGCCCGGGCATTGCCAGAAATGCCTTTGGGCTTCGAAGCCGCAGGCGGCGCAGCGGTAGCGCTGCAGCGGTCTGGCCGCGCGAGCCACTGCGTCGCGTGCACTTTGGCGAGCCGATTCAGGCCAGGTCTGGCGCGGTGTGTCTAGTAATTCGATCGCGGCCGACAGGCTGGGTTGCTCGCGCAGCAAGTCCATCAAACGCGGCATGGTGCCGCCGCTGTCGAGCTTGGCCAGCGCATGCAGCAGGTCTATGCCGGGCTGCAGTGCGAACAGCGGCGCAAGCGTCTGGGTTGCCGCATCGACGCGTCCGGCGGCCAGCGCGCAATCGACATACTCACCGGCCAGCCTGACAAAGGATGCCGGGTCGCGCTGGCTCAATTCGGCCCAGACTGCCATCGCGGCGTTGAGTTCACCCATCCTGGCCAGTTGTTGGGCGCGTTGAACCAGCGGTCGGGCCGCTTGTGGGGCCACGGCCTGGGCCTGGACCAGCATCGCGCTGGCCGCTTGTGCGTCGCCGCGCTGCTCTGCCTCAAGCGCTTGCTCGCAGCGGTAATGCGCGATGCGGGTGGCGAACGATGCGGCACCGGCTTTCTCCAGCATCGATGCCACGTCGACCGCGGCTCCCCAGTCGCGCGAGCGCTCGGCCAGCGACAGCAGCGCCAGTCGCGCCTCGGTTTCGAAAGGCGTGCCGTCAAGCGCCCGGAATGCCGCTTCGGCGCGGTCGAACAGCCCGGCCTTCATGAAGTCCTGGGCCAGCGCATGCTGCGCCCGCTCGCGGTCGCCAGCGCTCAAGTCTGCGCGTTGCAGCAGGTGTTGATGTACCCGTACCGCGCGCTCGAACTCGCCTCGCCGGCGGAACAGATTGCCCAGCGCGAAATGCAGCTCGCTGGTGTCAGGGTCGTGTTGCACAGCCTCGATGAAAGCGTCTATGGCCTTGTCGGTCTGCTCGTTGAGCAGCAGGTTCAGACCTTTGAAATAGGCTTTCGGCGCTTGTCGGTCGACGCGCCGCCATTGGCGCAAGTCGATACGCGATGCCAGCCAGCCCAGCAAGAATGTCGCAGGCAGCGCCACCAGCAGGCTGATCAGTAGCCAGGGGCCGTCAATGTCCACCGGGCCCCCGAGGATGCAGATCGCTGGTCACAGTCCCTCCCTGGGCGGGTGCCCAGGGCTGACATCAGAACTTGCCGCCGGCAGGCTGTCCTTGCTTTTGGGCGCTGTTGGCGGCGGCGCATGGCGCCGCGCGACGCGCCTGTGACGCCACCAACTGGGCACCATGGCCAGCACGCCGAAGGACGCGCCGCCGGCAAATGCCACCAACACCACGATCACCATCGGTGCCTTCCACTGCGCACCGAAGAACCAGTGCACCACCGCCGCCTGCTCGTTGTTGAGCGCGAAGGCGAACAAGGTGAAAAAGATGAAGCCTCGCAGGGCCCAGAGGATCATTCGCATGGAGCTGCCATTCTACGGAGCAGCGCCGGCCAGGTCGGCCAGGTCAACTGCGGTTTCGCTGTCCACCATGAAAACAGGCCCCGAGCGGGGCCTGTGTTGGTGTGTGAACGCCGGTCAAGACCCGCGTCTATTCGCCGGTGAGGTGTCGGATTTGATTTTGGGCTGATCTTTCTGTGAGGCAGTTACCGGGCTGATCGGCTGTTGTGTGCCCTGCCATGCAGGCCGCCCTGCAGGGCGGCCTGCATGGCGCTGCCGATGTCGCCGGTGGCGCGTCGGTGATGGGGTGGGTGTGGCCTTGGTGCCTGGCTAGCAGCCCCGAGACGGGACCGTGCCGAGGGCAGCGCTCAAGGGTACAAACTCGCTGCTGCCGAAGAAGGTGGGCGCGGCAGCGGTCTGTCCTGCCGGGAAGCTCGATAACCGTACCGCGCCCTACACCGTGCCGATGAAGGCGGTGCCACGCGAGTGTGGCTCGCTGGGACGAATCCGTCCAGCACCTTCGGTTCGACCGGGGTGCGTATGGACCGTCCAGCCCGCATGTTTCTTTGCGCGATGTGCCGCGTGCAGGTGGTGCTTTGCAGCCGTTGCGACCGCGGCAACCGTTACTGCGGCCGGGCTTGCTGGCACCAGGCACGCGATAGGGCTCGACGCGCGGCCGCAAGCCGCTACCAGCGTTCTCGGCGCGGTCGCTTTGCCCATGCCGAGCGATCTCGGCGCTGGCGTGCGCGCCGCGCTGCTGGCGGGGATGGCGAGATCGCCTGCCAGGCCGAGGGTCGAGACGAGAACGTGACGCACCAGGGTTGGCTTGCAGCGGTGGTCTTTGCTCCACTGGGCGCATGCACACCTCCCAACACCCCATCCGACCAAGGCCCCGACACCTCGGTGCCCGACACACAGCCCGAGACTGCGCCGACCACCGCGGACACATCGACGACCCCGCACTGGTACTGCCGGCGTTGCGCCAGGCAACAGCCCGCCTTGCTGCGTCAAGGCTTCATTCGCCATGTGCTGCGCAGGACGGTGTCCATGGGGCCGCGTCATGACCATAGCCCCTAACCTGGTCGCGCAGATCCTGCGCCTGCGCGACGTCGAGAAGTGGCGGGTGGGCACCATTGCCCGGCAACTGCGCGTGCACCGCGATGTCGTGCGGCGCGTGCTCGCGGGCAACCGCGCGCCGGTGCACCCTTCGCCGCTGCGCCGCAGCCGAATCGACCCGTACCGGCCCTTCATCCTGGCCACCTTGACCAAGTTCCCCACGCTCACCGCGGCGCGGCTGCACGCCATGGTGGGCGAGCGCGGCTACGTGGGCGCTGGCTCGCACTTCCGCCACCTCATCGCCGGGTTGCGCCCACGCCCTGAGGCCGAGGCCTACCTGCGACTGCGCACACTGCCAGGCGAGCAGATGCAGTGCGATTGGGGCCACTTCGGGCACCTGCAGATCGGGCGTGCCCGGCGCCCCTTGATGGCCTTCGTGATGGTGCTGAGCTCGTCTCGTCAGATCTTCCTGCGCTTTTTCCTCAACGCTCGGATGGACAGCTTCTTGCGTGGCCATGTCGAGGCCTTCGCCGCCTTCAATGGCTCGAGCCGGGTGGTCCTGTACGACAATTTGAAGAGTGCGGTGCTCGAGCGCCAGGGTGATGCGATCCGCTTCAACCCCGAGCTACTGGCCCTGGCCAGCCATTACCGCTTCGAGCCGCGCCCGGTGGCGGTGGCGCGCGGCAACGAGAAGGGGCGCGTTGAGCGCGCGATCCGCTACGTGCGCGACAGCTTCTTCGCCGCACGCAGCTTCACCGACTTGGCCGATCTCAACGTCCAGGCACGAGCTTGGACTGATGGGACGTCGGCTGATCGGCGCTGGCCCGAGGACAACCGGCTGAGCGTGCGCCAGGCCTTCGAGGCCGAGGCCGCGAGCCTGCTGGCGCTGCCCCAGCAGGACTTCGCGCTGGGCGAGCGCTTGCCCGTCTCGGTGGGCAAGACGCCCTATGTGCGCTTCGATCTGAACGACTACTCGGTGCCTCACACCCATGTCCGACGCACGTTGACGGTGCTCGCTGACGAGCAGTGGGTGCGCATCTTGGACGGCGCCACAGAGGTGGCTCGACATCCGCGCTGCTGGGACGGCCACGCCCAGATCGAGGACCCCGCCCATGTGCAGCGCCTGGTCGAGCGCAAGCGCGCAGCCCGGGTCCACCGCGCTTGCGACCGCTTGAGCGCGGCCGCCCCGGCCAGTGCGACCTTGCTCGAGCGCGCCGGCGCGCGAGGCCACAACCTGGGCTCGATCACCGCCGCGCTGCTGCGCTTGCTCGAGCGCTGGGGTGCCGCGGCGCTGCAGGTGGCCATCCTGGATGCGATCGAACGCGATGTGCCGCATCCCAACGCGGTGCGTCTGGCGCTTGAGCGTGTGCGCGAGGCGGCCGGCCAACCCCCGCCGGTCGCGCTGGTGCTGCCCGAGCACGTGGTCAAGCGCGATGCGCCGGTTCGATCGCACGACCTGGGCTCTTATGACCGTGACGACAAGGACAAAACCGATGAATGAACCCCAGCCTTCCCAGGCCGAGCTGCGCGAGCACGCCAGCGATCTGAGGCTGCACGGCCTGCTCGCACACTGGGGCGAGGTGATGGCACAACCCGACCAAGCGCGCTGGGTGGCGCAGATGCTGGGCTGGGAGGACGCCGAGCGCAGCCGACGCAGCCTAGAGCGCCGCCTGCGCGATGCCCACATCGGGCGCTTCAAAACATTGGCCGACTTCGACTGGACCTGGCCCCGGCAGTGCGACCGCGGCGCCATGGAGGAGCTGATGACGCTGGACTTCCTCAAGGAGGCCAACAACATCGTCCTCGTCGGCCCCAACGGGGTGGGCAAGACCATGTGCGCATGCAACATCGCCTACCAAGCGGTGCTGGCCGGCCACACCGCGCTGTTCATCACCGCCGGACAGTTGCTGGGCGAGTTGGCCTCGCTCGACAGCGACGCGGCCCTGCGACGCAAGCTGCGCCACTACGCGGCGCCAGACCTGCTCATCATTGACGAGGTGGGCTACCTGTCGTACTCGAACCGACACGCCGACTTGCTGTTCGAGTTGGTGAGTCGGCGCTACCAGAACAAGAGCACGGTGGTAACCACCAACCGCGCCTTCGCCGACTGGGGCGAGGTCTTCCCCAACGCGGCCTGCGTGGTCTCGCTGATCGACAGGCTGATGCACCGTGCCGAGGTGGTGCGCATCGACGGCGAGTCCTACCGCGTCAAGGAAACCAAGGAGCGCGAGGCGCAGCGCAAAGTCGAGCGATCGGCCAAGGCCAAATCTGCAATGCCTCGTGTGCAAAAGGGCGGCGAATGATCGCCCGCTCAACGTCAACGTCAGTGCCGATGCCTTCTTCCGCCTCGGCGGTTCCTCTGCATTGGACAGCAGAGCAAGCGTTGGCGGTCGCCGAGTGCTTGCAGGCCATGCGTCAAGCGCTATGGACCGCCTACGGGCCGCGGATGCAGCAAGCCTGGCGTGATCAGCTGATGCCCGATGGGCATGGCCCCGAGTTCGATCCCGACGAACCGTTCTGAAAAACCATCTCAGCGGCACCATCTGCCGCCAACAATGACGCCGTCACCTCAGGGCCCCTCGCGGGCCCTGACTCGTTTGAGGCGCCGCTATCAATCCACGTCAGGCCAGGCTCAATTGCAAATCCGACACCTCACCGGCGAATAGTGGCGGGTTTACACCAGCGCCAACATTGGTGCTTTGCCGGGTCTCAGAGACCGGGTGCTTCGTTGCTCGCGGGCAAGTTCTTGTCCACCGATTCGCGCAAGGCTTTTCCCGGTTTGAAATGCGGTACCAGCTTCTCGGGAATCATGACTTTTTCGCCACTGCGCGGGTTGCGCCCGAGCCGAGGCGGACGGCGGTTGATCGAGAAGCTGCCAAAGCCGCGGATCTCGATGCGGTGGCCTCGCCCTAGGGCGTCGCTCATCGCATCGAGCATGGTCTTGACGGCGAACTCGCTGTCGCGCTGCGTCAACTGCCCGAAGCGCTCAGCCAGTTGGTTCACCAGATCACTTCGGGTCATGTCTGTTGCTCATCGGTGGGATTTGACCCTGGCAGCTTACAGGTCGCCAAAGGCGACCGAGGCAGCCGTTGAAAGCAGCGCCAGACCCGATCCGGATATTTCAGCGGTCGGGCTTGGCACAGCCTCCGTGCAGCGCAGACCTTACTCGCGGTTGTCCAGCTTGGCGCGCAGCAGCGCGCCCAGGCTGGTAGTGCCGGCGTTCTCACGCTCGCTGGTCTGCGACAAGCGCGTCATCTGCTCTTGCTGGTCGGCGGCGTCCTTGGCCTTGAGCGAAAGCTGGATCGAACGTGCCTTGCGGTCGACGTTGATGATCATCACGCTGACTTCATCACCTTCCTTGAGCAGGTTGCGCGCGTCTTCGACACGGTCGCGGCTCAGTTCTGAAGCCCGCAGATAGCCGGTGACATCGTCGTTGAGCTGGATTTCAGCGCCGCGCGGATCGACCGTCTTGACCTTGCCGATGACCAGTGCACCCCGGTCGTTGATCGAGGTGTAGTTGGCAAACGGGTCACCATCGAGCTGCTTGATGCCCAGGCTGATGCGCTCACGTTCAACGTCGATCGCCAACACCAGGGCTTCGACTTCCTGGCCCTTCTTGAAGTTACGCACGGCGGCTTCGCCGGTTTCGTGCCAAGACAGGTCAGACAAGTGCACCAGACCGTCGATGCCCGAGGCCAGGCCGACGAACACGCCGAAGTCGGTGATCGACTTGATCGGGCCCTTGACCTTGTCGCCGCGGTGCACGGTGCCGCTGAACTCTTCCCAAGGATTGGCCTTGCACTGCTTCATGCCCAGGCTGATACGGCGCTTGTCTTCGTCGATCTCGAGCACCATGACCTCGACCTCGTCGCCCAGTGCGACGATCTTGGCCGGGGCGACGTTCTTGTTGGTCCAGTCCATTTCGGAGACGTGCACCAGGCCTTCGATGCCGGGTTCGATCTCGACGAACGCGCCGTAGTCGGCGATGTTGGTGACCTTGCCGAACAGCCGGGTGTTGCTCGGGTAGCGGCGCGACACGCCGTGCCACGGGTCGTCACCCAGCTGCTTGATGCCGAGCGAGACGCGGTTCTTCTCGGCGTCGAACTTCAGCACCTTGGCAGACAGTTCCTGGCCGACGGTGACCACCTCGCTCGGGTGGCGAACACGGCGCCAGGCCATGTCGGTGATGTGCAGCAGGCCGTCGATGCCACCCAGGTCCACGAACGCACCGTATTCGGTGATGTTCTTGACCACGCCGTGGACGATCGCGCCTTCGGTCAGGGTCTCGAGCAGCTTCGCGCGCTCTTCGCCCATGCTGGCTTCGACAACAGCACGGCGGCTCAGCACCACGTTGTTGCGCTTGCGGTCGAGCTTGATGACCTTGAATTCGAGGGTCTTGCCTTCGTACGGGCTCAGGTCCTTCACCGGTCGGGTGTCTATCAGCGACCCCGGTAGGAAGGCACGGATGCCGTTGACGAGCACCGTGAGGCCGCCCTTGACCTTGCCGGAAACCGTGCCGGTGACAAAGTCGCCAGAGTCGAGCGCGACTTCCAGTGACAGCCACGAGGCCAGCCGCTTGGCTTTGTCGCGCGACAGGATGGTGTCGCCGTAGCCGTTTTCGATCGCGTCGATCGCGACCGAGACAAAGTCACCGACTTCGACCTCGAGCTCGCCTTGGTCATTCTTGAACTCGGCGATCGGCACATAGGCTTCGCTCTTGAGTCCGGCGTTGACCACGACGTGGTTGAACTCGATGCGGACGACTTCGGCCGAGATGACCTCGCCGGTGCGCAGGTCGCTCTTGGCCAGCGACTCTTCAAACAGCGATGCGAAGTTCTCCATGCCGCTGTAGGCAGGGGTCGCGGGACGAGCCTGGATGCGGGCTTGGGTCTGGTGTGAAATTTTTGACATTGAAGCGGGTCCTTGGTGCCGGCGAAGACCAAGTGAGAAGTGGCCGGCGGGGTGAGTGCAACCGGGGTTGCGGTTTTGAAGCTGATGTCGCCCCGTTTTTGCTTGGTGCCAGGTCTTGCTTGTGGCGCCAGCATCGGCTGGGCGGGCTTGTTGCAGCTGTCTCAGCGCCGGTCAAGGCTTTGGAACGGCCCGCGCTGTGCCCACCAGTCCAGGACCTTGGCGACCGATTGCTCGATCGTCAGGCCCGAGTTGTCGAGCAGCAGCGCATCTTGCGCGGGTTTTAGCGGTGCGATCAAGCGGTTTTTGTCCCGCTCGTCACGCGCCTCCAGATCCGCGCGAAGGTCTGCCAGATTAGCAGAAATCCCCTTTGAAATCAATTGCTTGTGCCTGCGATCGGCGCGCATCGTGGGGCTGGCGGTGAGAAACACCTTGAGCGGGGCGGCTGGGAAGATTACCGTGCCCATGTCGCGGCCGTCGGCCACCAAGCCGGGCAGGCGTCGAAAGCCCAGCTGCAACGCCTCCAGTGCGCTGCGCACTGCGGGCAGCGCCGAGATCTTGGAGGCCAGGCTGCCGACGGCTTCGAGTCGCAGTTCGTCGGCCACGTCGTTGCCGTTCAGCAGCACGCGCTCGCCGTCGAAACGCAGGTCCAGACCGGACGCGACATGGGCCAGCCCCGCTTCGTCGTCGGTCGCCAAGCCCAGCCGCTGGGCTGCGAGCGCAGTGGCGCGGTAGAGCAGCCCCGAGTCAAGCTGATGCCAGCCCAGTCGTGCAGCCACCGCCGCCGCCAGCGTGCCCTTGCCCGACGCTGTCGGACCGTCGATCGTGATCACCGGGATGTCCTCGGCCTCGGCTTGCGCGACCGAGAACAAGGCTTCGAAGTAATCCGGAAAGGTCTTGGCCACGCAATGCGGGTCGAGGATTCGTACCGCCACGCCGGGGTTCGCCACCAGCGGGTTGAAAGCGGCCAGCGACAGGCACATCGCGATGCGGTGGTCGTCGTAGGTGTGGATGCTGGCCGCTCGCCACGCACTGGGCGCGGTGACCTCGAGAAAATCGGCGCCCTGGGTCACGCTTGCGCCCAGCTTTTTGAGCTCGTTGGCCATCGCCTCGATGCGGTCGGTCTCCTTGACCCGCCAACTCGCGATGTTGGTCAGCCTCGTCGTGCCCTTGGCGTACAAGGCCATCACCGCCAGCGTCATCGCCGCATCGGGGATGTGGTTGCAGTCCAAGTCGATCGATCGCAGCGGCCAGGCGCCGCGGCCAACTGTCAACCGTCCTGGCTCGCCATGCACGACCGCGCCCATCGCCCGTGCGGCCTCGACGAAGCGGATGTCGCCCTGGATGGAGTCCAGCCCCAGGCCTTCGATCACCAGCGGTGCTTGGGTGGCGGCGATCGCTCCCAGCGCGATGAAATACGAAGCCGACGAGGCATCGGCCTCGACATGGATCACGCCTGGTGATCGGTAAGCGCTGCCCTGGGCGATCGTGAAGCGTTGGTAGCCCTGGCGATCCACGTCAATGCCGAACCTCGCCAGCAGCTTGAGCGTGATGTCGACATAGGGCTTGCTGATCAGTTCGCCGTCGACCGCGATCACCACCGCAGCACTGGCGCTGGCCAGAGGCAGCGCGAGCAGCAGCGCGGTCAGGAACTGGCTCGACACGTCGCCCCGCACCCGGATCTCGGCCTGGGTCTGCAGCTTGCCGCCCGCCTCACCGCGCAGCAGCAGCGGTGGGTAGCCTGCGCTGCCGAGGTAGTCAACATTGCAGCCCAGCTGGCGCAGTGCATCGACCAGGTCGGCAATCGGCCGCTCGTGCATGCGCGGCACGCCGCTCAACTCAAAGCGCCCGCCTTGCAGCGCAGCCAGCACCGCCAGCGCGGCGGCCAGCGGCCGCATCGCCGTGCCGGCGTTGCCCAGGAACAGCGCTGCCTCCTGCACTGGCAGCTGTCCGCCCAGGCCGGTGACCGCCATGGCGCCGTCTTGCTGTGGTTGCAGCGTGCAGCCGAGTTGGCGCAATGCGTCGAGCATCACCCGGGTGTCGTCGCTGTCTAGCAGGTCGCGAACGATTGTGGTGCCTGTGCTCAAACCCGCCAACAACAGCACGCGGTTGGAAATGCTCTTGGAGCCCGGCAAGCGCACGCTGCCGGTCGCGCGGCGCAGCGGCGGCAGATCCAGAAAAGAAGTCTTGTACATGGTCTTTCGATGGAAAGCTGCGCCGGCCCGGACCGGCGGCTGAGGATCAGCGTGCCGCGCCGCCGATCTGCCAGGCGCTGCGGGCGCTCGAAGCCTTGCGGATCAGGTCTTCCAAGGCCTGCGCATCACCGGCCAGCATGGCCTGCTCGAGCGCGTCCAGCGTCAAACGAAAGCGCTGGCTTTGCTGCAGCACTTGTTCCCGGTTGGTCAGCAAGATGTCGCGCCAGACGGCCGGATCGCTGGCGGCGATGCGGGTGAAATCACGGAAGCCCGGCCCGGCCAGCGACAGATGGTCCAGGCCATCGGGCTGGTCGGCGACTGACGAGAAGCAGGCGAAAGCCAGCAGGTGGGGCAGGTGGCTGACGGCGGCGAAAGCCGCGTCGTGCCGCTCTGGGCTCATCTGCCGCACTTGGGCACCGATCGCGGTCCAGACTGTGGCCGCTTTGCGCACCAGGTCGTCACGCGTTTGGGCCAGTGGTGTGAGGATCACCTGGCGGCCTTGATACAAGCCGGCGTCTGCATGGGCGACCCCGGCTTGCTCGCTGCCGGCAATCGGGTGCGCCGGCACGAACTGTTCGAACTGCCCGCCGAGCGCGCGGCGCGCGGTGTCGACCACATCGCACTTGGTCGAACCGACGTCCATCAGCAGCGCGTCGCCCTGCAGGCCTGGGCGGATCGCGGTCAGGCAGGTTTCGGTCGCTGACACTGGCACGGCGATCAGCACCAGGTCTGCGCCCGAGACGGCTGCCAGCGCGGTCTCGGCACAACTGTCGACCACGCCCAAGCCCAGAGCCAATTTGGTGCTGGCAGCTGACTTGCTGTGGCCGACCACTTGCTCGACCAGCCCTGCGCGCTTGAGGGCCAGCGCGAACGAGCCGCCCATCAAGCCGCAACCGATGAGGGCGAGTTGCTTGAACATCGGCTTGGTCGGCACGACCGTGCTCAATGCGCGTCAATCGGGTAAGTGCCCAACACCTTGAAGAAGGCGCAAGCCTCGCGCAAGGCACGCAGTGCGGTGCCCACGCGTGGCTCGTCCGGGTGGCCTTCAATGTCGATGTAGAAGTAATACTCCCACTGGCCTGAGCGCGCTGGGCGCGACTCGAAGCGCGTCATCGACACGCCGTGCTCCTTGAGCGGCATCAGCAGGTCGTGCACCGCGCCGGGCTTGTTGTTCACGCTGACGACCAAGCTGGTGCAGTCGTGGCCCGAAGGGCGGGGTGCCGGGTGGCGATCAGGATGTGTCACGACGGCAAAGCGGGTGCGGTTGTGGGCGTCGTCCTGGATCGCAGGCGCGACCACGTGGAGGCCGAATTCGCTGGCCGCTCGGGTGCTGGCGATGGCCGCGAGTTGCGGGTCCAGCGAAGCCAGTCGCGCGCCTTCGGCATTGCTGGAGACCGGCCGACGCTCGACATCCGGCAGCTGATGGCTGAGCCAGCCATGGCATTGCGCCAGCGCTTGCGGATGGGCGCACACCGCGTTGATGCCTGCCAACTGGTTGTCCCGGCGCAGCAAATTGTGTCGAACGATCAGGCTGGTCTCGCCGATGATGAACAGCGGCGTGCTCAGAAAGAGATCCAGAGACCGTGCGACCACGCCCTCGGTCGAGTTTTCAACCGGCACGACGCCAAAGTCTGCTGCGCCGGCGGCGGTGGCGCGAAACACTTCGTCGAAGCTGGCGCAAGGAACCCGAACGATCGAGCTGCCGAAAAATCCCAGCGCTGCTTCCTCGCTGAAGGTGCCGGCAGGCCCTAGGAAAGCGACCCGTGTCGGTGTTTCCAAGGCCCGGCAGGCTGACATGATCTCGCGCCAGATCGGCGCCACGCTGTCGCTCTTGAGCGGGCCAGGGTTCAGCGCTTTGAGCCCGTCAATCACCTGAGCCTCGCGCTCGGGGCGGAACACCACCGAGCCTTCGTGCTTCTTGATCTCGCCGACTTCCAGCGCCAAGCCGGCGCGCCGGTTGAGCAGCGCCAGCAGTTCGCGATCGACGTTGTCGATTCGTTCACGCAGCGCCAGCAGCGCAGGCTGGTTGGCGGTAGGCGAGACAAGTGGTTGCTTGGGGAGGTCAGCCATGAACTGGTTGCAGTCTTTCAGGTCAGCCGTCCCGTGGCATTTCGGGCAGCGGGTATGGCTCAATGCTGTCGCTGCTGCTCTTGCGAGTAGCAATCCTCACAGCGGCAGGTTTACTTCTTGGCGCTAGAGGGTGCTGCCTTGGCTGCGCTAGCGGCATTGGGTGTTGATGCCGACGGCGCTGCTTGCATGGCCTTGTTGAGCTTGGCAGTCACGGCTTGTTCCAGAGCCTTGATTCTTGGTTCTACCAATGTCTTTGTATCTGCCACCAGCTTCTCTCTTAGTGTTCTCTGAATTTCAGGGGTCAACTGCTGGAACTTCCGAAACCCAGGCGACTCCAGCGCAGAAATGAGTTGCTTGATCTCGTCCTCGCTGAGCTTTGCTTCCAGTACCGTACCGACTACGCTGGGCGCCAACTTGACCACTCGGTCGCGCAGCAGAGGGTTGACGTCGGCACCGAACTTCCTGAACTCAGCCTGAATTTCCTTGGCCACTACTTCGCGTTGTTCCGCGGGCACTCGGTTTTGCAGGACCGCGCCAGCCTGCTGCCCGAATTGCGCCACAGACTGCTCAGCCAGCGCCCCGGCCAATCCTTCGAAGTCCGATTGCTGCATTCGCAGCAGTTTTTGTGTCAGCTCTTTCTTGGCTGGGCTGGACGTGGATTGCGCCTGGCTCAAACCGGCGGCGCCCACCAGCGCGGCGATCAGCGCTGCCCGGGTCAGCCAGGAATGGTGCTTCATCAAATGTTGGGTCATGGGCATTTAGATTAGGGATTGTTCAAATCAGGCAGCTCGCCTGCGCCGGGTGCCTGGTCGGCGGACCCGTCGGGCGTACCGTCGATACCTTCATCGGCGTCGCCTTGCAGGGCATCATGGGCGTCGTTTTCAACGATGCGCTGCAAGCCCGAGAGCTTGCTGCCGTCGTCCAGCGCGATCAGCGTCACGCCTTGCGTCGCGCGGCCGAGTTCGCGGATCTCCGAGACACGGGTTCGCACCAGCACGCCGCGGTCGGTGATCAGCATGATCTCGTCGGCTGGTCGCACCAGCGTCGCTGCCACCACCTTGCCATTGCGCTCGCTCTGCACGATCGCGATCATGCCCTTGCCGCCGCGCAGGTGGCGGGTGTACTCGACGATGTTGGTGCGCTTGCCGAAACCGTTTTCGGTCGCCGTCAGCACACTCTGTTCCTCGTCCTCGGCCACCAGCATCGCGATCACGCTCTGGCCGTCTTCGAGGTTCATGCCGCGAACGCCGCGTGCCTGGCGGCCTAGCGGGCGCACATCGTCTTCGTCGAATCGTACCGCCTTGCCGTTGTCTGAGAACAGCATCACGTCGTGCTTGCCGTCGGTCAGCGCCGCGCCTATCAGGTGGTCGCCTTCGTCTAAGTCGACCGCGATGATGCCGCTCTTGCGCGGATTGCTGAACTCGTCGAGCGCGGTCTTCTTGACCGTGCCTAGCGCGGTGGCCATGAAGATGAAGTGGTCTGCCGGGAAGGTGCGGAACTCACCGGTCAAAGGCAGCACGACGGTGACTTTTTCGCCCGGTTGCAGCGGGAACATGTTGACGATAGGCCTGCCGCGCGAGTTGCGCGAGCCCTGCGGCACCTCCCAGACCTTGAGCCAATAGACCCGACCGCGGTCGCTGAAGCACAGGATCCAGTCGTGTGTGTTGGCGATGAACAGCTGGTCGATCCAGTCGTCGTCCTTGGTCTGTGTCGCTTGCTTGCCACGACCGCCGCGCTTTTGCGCCCGGTACTCGGTCAGAGGCTGGCTCTTGATATATCCGGTGTGGCTGAGCGTGACGACCATGTCGGTGGGCGTGATCAGGTCCTCGGTGCCGAGTTCCTGCACGTTGTGCTCGATCTGGCTGCGCCGCGCGCCCAGCTTGGTTTGCCCAAACTCCAGCTTCACGGCGCTGAGCTCTTCGGAGATGATGAAGGTCACGCGCTCGGGTTTGGCCAGGATGTCGAGCAGGTCGGCGATCTCGGACATCACCTCCTTGTACTCGCCGATGATCTTGTCTTGCTCCAGTCCGGTCAGGCGCTGCAGCCGCATCTGCAGGATCTCGCCGGCCTGGTCGTCACTCAAGCGGTACAGGCCGTCGGCCTGCAAGCCCATGCTCGGTGGCAGGCCTTCGGGCCGGTAGGCTTCTCGCCCACCTGGCGTCTGCGCGGTTGCACGCACCAGCATCTCGCGCACCATCGAGCTGTCCCAGCTCTTGGCCATCAACGCGGCCTTGGCCACTGGCGGCGTCGGCGAGGTCTTGATGGTCTCGATGAACTCGTCGATGTTGGCCAGCGCCACCGCCAGGCCTTCGAGCACATGGCCGCGTTCGCGAGCGCGACGCAGTGCATACACCGTGCGCCGTGTCACGACCTCGCGTCGGTGCTCTAAAAAGACCTCTAGCAGCTGCTTGAGGTTGCAAAGCCGGGGCTGACCGTCGATCAGCGCGACCATGTTGATGCCGAAGGTGTCTTGCAGCTGGGTCTGTTTGTACAGGTTGTTGAGCACCACCTCGGGCACTTCACCGCGCTTCAAGTCGATCACCACCCGCATGCCGGACTTGTCGCTCTCGTCCTGGATGTGGCTGATGCCTTCGATCTTCTTCTCGTGCACCAACTCGGCAATGCGCTCGAGCAGGGTTTTCTTGTTGACCTGGTAAGGCAACTCGTCGACGATGATGGTCTGCCGCGTGCCGCGGTCGATGTCTTCGAAGTGGCACTTGGCCCGCATGATCACCCGGCCACGGCCAGTGCGGTAGCCTTCTCGGGCGCCCTGAACGCCGTAGATGATGCCGGCGGTGGGAAAGTCGGGCGCTGGCACGATCTCCATCAACTCGTCGATCGTCGCCTGCGGGTTCCTCAGCAAGTGCAGACAGGCGTCGACGATCTCGTTGAGGTTGTGCGGCGGAATATTGGTCGCCATGCCCACGGCAATGCCAGTCGAGCCGTTGACCAGCAAATTGGGCAGCCGCGCTGGCAGCACAGTAGGCTCTTTTTCCGAGCCATCGTAGTTCGGCGCGAAGTCGACCGTTTCCTTGTCGATGTCGGCCAACATCTCGTGGGCGATCTTGGACAAGCGGATTTCGGTGTAGCGCATCGCCGCCGCGTTGTCGCCGTCCACCGAGCCGAAATTGCCTTGGCCATCGACCAGCATGTGGCGCAGCGAAAAGTCCTGCGCCATGCGAACAATGGTGTCGTACACCGCGGTGTCGCCGTGCGGGTGGTACTTGCCGATCACGTCCCCGACGATGCGAGCGCTCTTCTTGTACGCCCGGTTCCAGTCGTTGTTGAGCTCGTGCATCGCGAACAGCACGCGCCGGTGCACTGGCTTGAGGCCGTCACGCGCGTCAGGCAGCGCACGACCAACGATCACGCTCATCGCGTAATCGAGATACGAGCGCCGCATCTCCTCTTCGAGGCTGATGGGCAGTGTTTCCTTGGCGAAGGGCGTCATGCGGCTATGGCGTGGCGGCGCCGTTGGAGAAGGTGCTGCCGCAAACCAGTCGGCGCGGCAACCCATGATTCTAATGGGCCCAAGGCTGTCGCGGTCGTGCAACAGCGTGGCAGCCGCCGGCGCCTTCAAGTCTGAAAGATCGGCCCTCTCAATACCCTATGGCACAATAGGGAATCGGTGGTGATGGCTTGCCATCCGGGACATTTCCGGCTTTCTTGCTTCCGATTTAGATGCTTCGCAGATCCCTGCGGCTTCCCTCGAGAGGATAATCATGAAGAATTTGAACAAAGTGGCGGCGCTTTTCGCATCGGCCGCGCTCGTCGTGCCGATGATGGCATTTGCGCAGACAGCGTCCAACGACAACTGGCGTGCTGTTGACGGTACCGTTTGGAAGAACGGCACCAGCGAGCTTTGCTGGCGCGATGCCAACTGGACACCTGCGACGGCAGACGCGAAGTGCGACGGCGCGCTGAAGCCGGCTGCGCCTGCACCGGCACCGGCGCCGGAGCCGCGTCAAGCTCCTCCCCCAGCCCCGGAACCTGCGCCAGCCCCGGCGCCCATG